>Ga0123353_10000103_pt1 | contig 98234 bp, 67 predicted proteins | sample TergutLab28metaG_3_FD_92763 | JGI IMG/M metagenome (GOLD analysis project Ga0123353, IMG submission 92763) | Labiotermes labralis P3 segment gut microbial communities from Petit-Saut dam, French Guiana - Lab288 P3 | ecosystem: Host-associated > Arthropoda: Insects > Digestive system > Gut ...
ACTCGGCTACCTGACAGGGGGGCTGTCTTCGGAAGATAAAAAAGTCGGCGAAGCCAACTCCAACGCCCTGCGATTTGCGGACTCCCTTGCCGATTTGACACAAAATACTTGTTAGCGGACTGGAGGCGAGTTGCAAGTTCGGTTTTTCCGTCGCCCCCTGCAATGGGCAAGCAAGGAAAACCGCCGTTGCCCATTGCGGAGCGAGGATACAGTAGTGTTATCGTATCTCGTTATCCCGTTGCCATTGCTTCGGCAAGGATTTTCGACGTACTCGTCCGCATAATTCGAGGATCAACTTCGTTGCCTGCCAACAGGGTCTGGCGGACATCCTTGCCGGAAATGAACACCGGCTTTTCGTCCTTGTGGTTGTCCATTAAATCGACACGTCCCGCCGACTCGTAATACGCTGCAAAGCCAACGTTGAGTGGCTTGATCTGCAAATCGCCACCGAGATTGTTGAAAATTTCCTGTGCGTCAAAATCTCCCCAAATGGGCGTGCCGTCGTGATACGGAGCATCGGCATGCTTGCGACCAATAATCAAATCGGTAAAGCCAAAGTTCTGCCGATAAATACCATGCATCACGGCTTCCTTCGGTCCGCCGTAGAACATTTTTATATCGAGACCGAGTAGTAGTACCCGGTCCGGTACGGCACCGCCGACCTTTGCCCACAGAGCCGGATCACTGTCCCCCTCGCCAAGCGACCGATTTTCGATCAACGCCTCGTAAGCTTTCATCCGAACATCGGCATTGACATCGTCCCCCTTCGTTTCTCCGACCAGCGGATTAAGACATGCTCCTGCATTGAATCCCTGCCGGAGCAGTTCTTCAAGACCATAGACCAAAGCGTACTCGTGGGCACGGTGGAGCGGATTTCGGGTTTGGAAGGCAACCACACGTTGCCAGCCTTTGGAGTCGAGTAGTTTTCGGACTTCAACCGGCGAGAGAACGTACTTTCCGAATGCCGGATTCTTCGGCTGCGGCAACACCCGGATCGATCCGCCGAGCAAAAAGTTTTTGTCGGCATCTTGTTTGAGTACCATATCGGCACCAGGATGATCCGTCCGGTCGGTCAGATAGACGCTTTTGAGGTATTTCATCTTGTCCCAGGCGAAAACGCTCGACACGGACAGCATTGCAACGATTTCGTTCGCCGAATTGACGAGAGCAACATCGTGTCCCGGCTTGATCTTCCAGGCAAGTGGTTCGGTGGCAGGCAGGGCGAGCGGGATCGTCCACGCATATTTCTTGCCGTTCGATTCGATGATCGATTCATCGAGGACTCGATGGTAAGTTTCCTCGTCCATTGGACCGGTGAGCGGAGAGAGTCCACCGTCTCCGAATCGATAGACGGTCGAAAGATCGGCATCGCTGACGGGAACTTTGAGGAGCGTTGCCGCTCGGGCTTTGAAGGAATCAATTTCGGCACTGGGTACGGTACGGTTCACCGGTTCGGTCAGACCGCCGTGCGGGGCAATAAGGGGCATCTTTTTAATCTAATGTTGCGAAACAGCACCACAAAAGTGTAATTGATTCTCCGTTATTGTCAATGTCTGCGATGGAAAACAATAAAAAGCCAAGAGTGGAAAATACCCTCGTGCGCACCCATTTTGATAGACTTGTTGCCATTTTATCGCAATCAGGTAGAATTCCCCAAAAATTGTCAAAATCAATCATAATGAATTCACGTCGCACCTTCTTGAAGCAGTCCGTGGGTCTTTCCGCATTGCCGTTTGTTTTACAATCGTCCGCAAATGCCGAAGAGGAGGCGACACAGTCGTCGGCTCTCATCACGTTGCCCAAGCGTGGCGAAGTCGCAAGCGAAAACACATGGAACTTAACTCCACTTTTTACCAGCGACGAAGAATGGAAAACACAACTCGAAGCCACCCGGCAACGACTGCCCGAATTCAAAGAGTTTGAAGGGCGTTTCCGCCATCCACGCCCAAATGCGAATGCTCCCGCGGAACCAAACTCTAAAATGATGTTTCTCTGTTTCGCACTCGAAGATTCCATCGGTCTTGAAGTTGATCGCCTCACGATCTACGCGCATCTGCGGTCATCCGAAGACGTTGCCGATCCGCAAGCCCAAGAAATGCAGAGTCTCGTTACTACACTGCAAGGACAGTTTCGGGAGGCAACAAGTTTTATCCGTCCTGAACTGCTTGCTCTCGACGAAACCACTTGGCGCATTCTCACTACGGTTCACCGAGAGTCGCCGTTTGCCTTGAAAATGCGGCGAATCCTTCGCCAAAAGCCGCACGTACTCACGAAGGACAACGAGCAAATTTTGGCACAGATGACCGAAGTGGAGCAGACTGCTTCTAAAACCTTCGGACTGCTCAATGATGCCGATTTGAAATTCGGCAATGTTACCGACGAGACGGGCAAGTCGGTGCAACTCTCCACCGGGTCATTCATCGTCCTGATGAACTCTCCCGACCGAAAGGTGCGAGAAACCGCCTTCAAACAATTTTACACCGGTTATCAATCGGTCGAAAACACGTTGGCATCGCTACTCGGCGGTTCCATTCAAAAAGACGTTTTTTTAGCCAAGGTGCGACAATTTTCCAGCGCACTTGACTCGGCACTTTTCTATCCTGAAATTCCGAGAGCCGTGTATGACAATCTCATCAGTACGGTCAACAAGGCTCTGCCGGTACTGTATCGGTACTATGACATCCGCCGCCGCAAGATGGGAATCGACACGATTCACATGTACGACACCTACATTCCCATCTTGAGCGACATCAAAACGGACTATCCCTGGGACAAGGGTGCCGCCGTCATTGGAGAGGCATTGCGACCACTCGGCGAAGAGTACGTAAAAGTGATGAGCGAAGGTTTGACCACTGCCCGATGGTGCGACCGCTATGAAAACGAAGGCAAACGGAGCGGGGCGTTTTGCTACGGGAGTTTTACGACCCATCCGTACATCATGATGAACTACAAGGACACGGTGCTCAACTCTCTTTTCACGCTGGCACACGAGGCGGGACATGCGATGCACTCCTTTTATTCTGCACGGTCGCAGCCTTTTACTTACTGGCGTTATGCCACTTTCGTTGCCGAAGTGGCGAGTACCTTTAACGAGGACATGTTGTCTCGGTACTTGCTTGCCCAGACGGACGACAAGAATATGAAAGCGTATCTTATCAATCGGCAGATCGATGCGATCCGCAATACGTTGTTCCGTCAGACGATGTTTGCGGAGTTTGAACAGCGGACGCATGCGGCGGCAGAAGCGGGAGAACCGCTGACGGCAAGGTCAATCAAGGCGATTTATCGGCAGTTGTTGGACACGTATTTTGGACCCGGCTTTACGATTGACGAGGCATTGGAGACGGAGTGTTTCCGTGTGCCGCATTTTTATCGGGCGTTTTATGTTTATCAATATGCGACGGGCATGTCGGCGGCGTTATCATTGGCGGAACGTGTTGCAACTGGTGGAGAGAAGGAGAGCGACGATTACATTCGCTTCTTGAGCGGCGGCTCATCGGCTTCGCCGATAGAGTTGCTTCGCATAGCGGGCGTTGATATGGAGTCGCCGGAACCTATTGAATCGGCAATGAAGCGATTCGAGCAACTGGTGAACGAATTGGAAGACCTCATTTAGAGCGTGTTCGGAATTGATCTGGAATAAATCGAAGGAATTTTGCCCCCCCTGTCCGAGAGGGTGGGGTAGTTTCTACTCACAATACGTTCTCTTTTTGAGTGGATACAGTATAGTTTCCGAATAACCGCTTTTTTGGTATATTCTTGCGGAATATGAGACCACAGCGATTTTTGTTCCCCGCCATTTTATTGCTTGTCCTTGTCGCTTTGGCATTCCTTTTTCCTTGCATCGGTCGAACCTCTTACTCGTCTGCCCCGGAAGTTTACTGGCAAATCTATTGGCTGCGATTTCACCGGACGCTTCTCGCGCTGATCGCAGGCGGTGGTCTGGCTCTCGCCGGTCTCGTATTTCAGGCAATGTTCCGCAATCCTTTGGCAACTCCTTACACACTTGGAGTCGCCAGCGGTGCCGCTTTTGGTGCCGCCGTGTGCCTGCAAACGACGATGCGGTTCAGTCTGCCGAGTCTCATCGGAGCCATTCCCACCGTTTCGCTGGGAGCGTTTCTCGGTGCATCATTGGCAATGGGCATTGTTCTCGCCCTCTCCCGATGCCGGGATACATCCACAGAACAAATGCTCCTTGCCGGTGTTGCCGTGAATTTCTTTTTTTCCAGTATGATTGTTCTGGTGCAGTATCTTTCTGCTCCACACGATGCCTTCCAAATTCTGCGTTGGACAATGGGGGGGGTGCAAAGCGCAACTTCCGCCGACTGGCTTCGATTGACACCGATTGTACTGCTCTTGATGTTGCTCCTCTTGGGACAGTCCCGAACAATGAACGTTTTTGTAACGGGTAGTGATCGGGCAAAATCGCTTGGAGTCAATGTGGGGCGATTCCGAACGGTGTTGTTCGTCGCAACGTCGTTGGTTGTCGGAGTCATCGTTTCCGTAACAGGTCCGATTGGCTTTGTGGGCTTGATTATTCCGCACGTTGCCCGGCTGTTGACAGGACCCGACCATCGGCTCTTGATCTTATCGACAGGACTTTTAGGAGCGATCTTTCTTGCCGTATGCGACACGATGGGACGCTGGACGTTTTATCCTGCCGAGTTGCCAGTCGGAATTATTACGAGTTTGCTCGGTGCTCCTTTCTTTTTATGGTTATTGCTCAAAAGCCGATGATCAAACCATGTTCCATGCTCGATAGGTCTTGTTGAAATGCGGAAAATAGTGTACAACAGTCTCCCATATTTATGCAGCAAACATTGTGTTACATTCCTGAAAGGTTTTTCGGTCTTCCTCTTTTTGGCTGGGGCTTGGGGCTGAAATTACTCCTTGTTTTCATCGTTGCCGCTCACATTTATCAGTACGTCAGACACCGGAAAGTCAGCGACATCGGCAGTTCATTGGCACTGCTCGGAATCGGCGGTGTCATGCTGGTTTTCATTGTGCCGAACCTTGCGGAACCGGGATTCGGTATTCCCATCCGGGGTTACGGCTCTTGCCTTCTCATTGCCATTCTTGCTGCTTTGTTTCTCGTTGTCCGTTTAGCGAAACGTCAGAACATTGCTTCGGAAACGGTCTATTCCCTTTGCTTTTGGGCAGTGATTACCGGAATCATCGGCGCACGGCTCTTTTACATCATCGAATACTGGCAGGAAATGCTTCGGTTCGATCATGCGGGACAACTTCTTTTCCGAGAATCGTTGTTCAGCATTGTCAATATCGCTCAAGGCGGATTGGTTGTCTTCGGTTCGATCCTCGGCGGAACACTGGGAGCCTTCATTTTTATGCGTCGAAACAAAATGCCAGTGCTTCGGACATTCGATGTCATGGTTCCCGGTGTGATGCTTGGCATTGCCATTGGTCGGATCGGCTGCCTCCTGAACGGTTGCTGCTTCGGATGTGTGAGCGATGCTTCGTGGGGAATCGTTTTTCCAGAAGGAAGTCCCGCTCACGTGCATCAAATAGCGCATGGCGACGTTTTTTTCTGCGGATTGAAGTTTGAAGAGACAACCATTGACGGGAAAAAAATGATTGCCGTCGCAGAAGTGCAGGCAAACAGTGGTGCCGAGGCACAGGGCGTAACACCGAAAATGCTGCTGTGGAACATTTCCGGCAAGCGCGAAGGGGAATCGATGGTCTGGAAAGTCCAAACCAGTCGTGAAGCGGCAGAGTTACTGACTCACTTACAACGCACAATTCCCGGCGAAACAATTCAATTCGATTTTTTTACCGATTCCTCCCGTAGCGAAGTGGTGTCATACCGGCATATACCGGGTGCTTCGGAAGTTTTGCCGGTTCATCCAACACAGATTTACAGTGCGATTCTTGCCTTTTTGCTCTGTGGAACCTTATTGCTTTTGGGCGCATTCCGATTCTATCAGCGGCGTGAAGGACTTGTGTTTGCTTCTTTTATCATTTTGTATTCCGTGGGACGCTTTTTTATTGAAATGATTCGAACCGATGAAGATTCGTTTTTCGGTACGGGCTTGACCGTCTCACAAAACGTCAGCATTGTCTTTTGCCTGTCGGGAGTCGTCCTGTTTGTGTACCTTTGCCGAAACAATCCCAAAAAGTAAATCGTTCTTATTTTCTGACAAAACAACCTTAGTAGTCGAAGGCATCCTAAAAACACCAACCTAATTATCTTATCCAATCGCACCGCCCATGAAACAATTCGCATTGCTCTGCATTTTATTGTTTGCGACCGGCGATACATTTGAACTGCCGAAACAGAATGCTCCGGCAATGCCTTTCAAAACGGAAGAGATCAACACCAACGGACTCAAACGGTATCGAATTCTGACCGAACATTATGATATTACGGCTGCCCGGCTTGAAGACGGAAATCTCGCCGGTGAGCGATTGGAACATCTTTTTAACGTTTGGACATTACTCTTCACCGAATTTGTCAAAGAACAGGAAATTGAGCCTGAACAACGTCTGCATCGGGTCATTCTGTATCGCAACCAACGAGAATATATTGCCAATCTGCAACGTATTGATCCTTCCATTGCCCGATCGAACGGATACTATTCTCCGTCGAGAAAGACAGCGTATTTCTTTTCAACCGAGGCAAAAATTTTATTTCACGAAGGTACACATCAAATTTTGGCGGAACACTTTTTGCTTGAAAAGCCACCTGCGTTCCGCAATAATTTCTGGATCGTCGAAGGAATTGCTTTGTTTATGCAAACGTTGAAAGTCGAAGACACATGCTATACAATCGGCGATATTCTTGCTGATCGGCTCTATTCGGCAAAGGAATATCGGTTCAAGCAGAACCACACTTTGTCGATTCGGAGCCTGACGGCAATGAGTTCAACGGAAATTCAGTCCCGAGCGGACTTGCAAAAGATTTACAGCCAATCGGCAACGTTCACGCATTGGTTGATGTTTGCGGAAAAAGGGCGTTACCGAAACGGACTGTTTGAACTTCTTCGGCGAACCTACCTCGATTCGGCAACATCGGAGACATTGGGCGAACTCACCGGATTGTCCTACGAAGAACTGGATAAAAAATATGAGGAATTCCTCCAAACGATTCCTGAATGAAAACGAAATACCGGATGACAACCAATAGACGGCAACGCAGAGGCTTCACGTTATTAGAAATTCTCCTGACCACGGCGGTGTTGTTGATAGGACTGACAGCAGTTTTTCAAACCACCCGGTCGGCATTGCAACGGATGTCGGCGGCGCGGGAACTGACCGAAGCCCAAAATGCGTGTCAAACGATTCTCAATGAATTGCTCGCTCAGTCGGCTCCCATTCGACCGGATACGGGAAAAACAGTTGCCCAATTACCGCACTGGAAAATTCGGATCGATCTCTATCCGGCACCGCAGCCTCGACTTTATGTTCTGCATCTTTCGGCACAGCAATTTTCGCCGATAGACCGGACGTTGATCGGTATTAAATACCAACTGATCCGTTGGATTCCGGTCGAAAGAGTTTGGTTTCCTCCTGCCCAACAGGAGACGATGAGCGGAAACGAATTTGATGCACCATTTCCGTAGGGAGGGAACGTCTTCCCCTCCTGTGGAGGGGAAGGGGTGGTTACATTCCTTCTAAAAGTTCTGCTGGAGACCCAAATTCAGGTTGAGCATACTGTACCCTTTGTTGACCAAAGAGAAATTCCAGTCGCCGTTCGCAAACACTGTAGCCGTCCGATCCCGATTCAACCAAAGGTGCGATCCCAAACCGACTTGGACATAACCGGTGCCGAGATCCGCTCCGCGTACTTGAAATCCCGAACTGCCGCTGGTGAACGCCTGCTCCGAAAGCGGATAACGATCTCCCGTCAACCGATGCACATAGTAGAGCCGGGACCGCCAACCGCCGCGTCCACTTGGGAAGTAACTCTCCGTGTTCACTCCAAGACGCACAAGCGACCGACAGAAATCCATTTTGTTGTAACTCATTCCGTATGTGCCGCTTTTTGCTCCCTGTGCAAGGTGGTATTCCGCCACGTTGCTTCCGTTGTTCGACCACGTTGTCCGCGTCCCTTCGTTCTTCTGCTCGGTATAGGCATTCTGCCGCAGAGTTTGGTACTCAAAACCTGTTGCCGGTCGAATCACAAAATTCGGATTGATCGTAAACGGTCGGGCAAACTCTATCAAATAATTGAAGGAGTGTCCCCGTGTTTCCGAATCGTAATGATCGTTGATGCCGAATATATTGTCCTCCGAACAATTCGGACGGTATCCGATGAACACATCATTGTTGCGGATGTAACGATCTGACTTGTACGATTGGTACCCACCGCCGAAGTACGATTTCACTTCAAATTGTTCAAACGGAGCGGCAACGAAGTAGAGACCGAAACAGTAATCAGTGCTTTTCACTTTATTGCCGACGGAACTCAGCGTTCCATCATTGAGCATTGCAACGCCGCCGATCACGGCACTCGGAGTCAAATTCCATTCGTTTCCGATCATCACGCCATTGCGGTAGAAGGAATACTTGTAGGAATTATCATCGTCTCCCATCGAGAAAGTCGAATTCGTAAAGGCTCCCCAAATCGAACCGGTTCGGTGGAACGGACTTTGTCCACGGGTTTGTCCCCCCATCGGCGGAGCATATTGATGTCCCGGCGGAGGCACAGCGGGCTGTCCGTAAGGCTGCTGTAACTGACCGTTTTGAATGTTGCGGAATACAATGTTTCCTCGATTGCCGGTGCTCATTCCGCCCTGCCCGTAGCCGATTTGATTGAACAGGTTGTCCGAAGGAGACCACAGGTTCATCACAATGCTGTTGGCGCGGGTGCTGTTGGCAACCTGTCGGAACACATCATTCAACACTTCGGGACTGTTCAAACCGAACTGGAAGGACATCGCAAGACCGGGATTCGTGAGCATCGCTTTGTCCAGTGTGCTGGCAACCGACTTGGCATTGAAACTATCGCTTACGGTGGAGACCCGGTTACGGTAGTAATGCGGATCCTCAATGACGGTCAAGACTGCTGCGGTTTGTTCCGTCGCCAGTTTGAACGTCAGCAGATCAACATTCGCAAAAACCCAATTCGACGTTGCACTGGTAATGGTCTGGACCGAACCGTCAGTATAAACTTCGCTGGCAATAATAATGAACGAAGTTTGCTTTTCCTTTTTGTTTGCATCCTCATCCAGATCGTAAATCCGATCCGCTTGAATGACACCGCCGAGTTGCATAACGCCAAGCAACCCACTGCCGGTAAGGTAGGACGGCGGCACGACTCCCTGATCGTACACCCGATTTGCCCAGCCTTCACGGCTATAATAATATGGGGGAATCGTTCCGTGAACGCTCACAATATCGCTGAAGCCATACCGCCAGAGGAGTTGGTCCAGTGGCGTGAACTCAAGCCGGATATTGTTTTCGTCAAATATCTTTTTGTTCAACCGGGCACGTTCCGCCGCATTGGTGTCGTACAGACGAAGTTCCTGCGAAGTTAACACCATCGTGAGCATTTTCCGTTGCAACTCGGCACGTCGCTTCGGATTGGTCAGGTACTCAAATTGCTCATATTGATTCAGCAGGGGCAACTTCGTGTTCTTGTCGATCATTGCCGAGGTGCTGAACCATGCAAGATGGATGCCTAATTTTTCCATCGCGATGATTTTCCAGTCCTCTTGGGAGATTTCTCCCTCCTTCAACCCGGATGTGTCATAGGTATGTGTAACCGGATCATAAGTCGCTGTTGCATTGGCAATGGCAGCGACATATTTGCCGAACGCGTCCTTAATCGTATCGTTGCCGATGGTGACGTGATATTCCCCCGCGGCGATCGTCTCGTCCGTGTTATAGAATCGGCTGCTCCGGTCGTAGACCGGTCGCGTGATTTCATCCATCAACCACAGTGAGCCAAAAATTTCGATGGTTCCGTACTGTCCTCCCGGCACTCCCCTCATCAGTTGCTGCCACAGCATATCCCCCGATGACTGCGAAACCGTCTTTAACATATTGTTATAAGCCTTTGTTTCCAGTTCCCGCGCCTGCCATTCGCTTTCGCCAATGAAGCCGGGTAAACCGGGAGCAAGTATCCCTCTGTTGATAAAGTAACCCTCGAAGTAATCAACCCCGTGCCCCGAATTGGGTACTGGTCCCCCCGGAGTGCGCCGTTGGGCAATCTCAAAAATACCATTTCCCGACACGATCCCTTCGTTGAGAACATCGTGAATGAGCAATCGGTTGGCATAATCTGGACTAGAACTAGAGGTCAGCGACTGGAACGGATTCACTGAAAACCATGAGTCGTTCATCAGCAGGTGTCCTGTCTTTTCGATATACACATCCCGAACACGGATACCGGCATCCTGCTGGATGTGCGAATCATTGACTCGCTCAATGATATTGCGATTGAAAATCGTTGTTCCATCCACAAACCGAAGGTCAATGCATCCTCTGGAGGAGATAAATGGGTCGCCGATGCCCCCTCCATAAATGCGTCCGCTGTAAATATCTCCGTTGGAGAAAACAACGAGCGTTCCATCCCGCGTATATCCTGCCAACAGTTCTGCGTAAGAGAGACCTGCATTAGCCGAACTACCGTAGTGGACAAATCGTGCCAACGCTTCCCGGAAATGCCGGGGATTGTCGGCATACCCATAGGAATCGCCAAAACTGAGTGGTACTGGACCACTGTCAGCCTGAAGGAAATTGAGGAACACTTCGTCGAGTACCAGCGACCGCCCCGGTATGCCGGAAGCCGTCCAATTTCCGTTGGAGCCTCTGGCGATCCGGTCGCGATGTCCCAGCATGTAACTGGGGTTCACGTCGGAGGACGTTGCCGCGTAGGATACGCCATACTGTTGGAGAACAGCAGCCCATGCTGGACTCAGTCCACCGAGTCCGCTACCGGATGTCCAGCCGATCCCAAGGATTTCTTCGTTGTAGGGGGTATCGTGGAGATAAGGATGAGAATGGAGCCAGAACGAATCCCATTGACCTTCCACTATGGTTTCCCATCCTGGACCGGCACCACCAAAGAGGTACGCCACCGGACTGTAATACGTTACAATATCCCCATGCACACCGGCGTTGTCAAAGTGGAAGTTCTCCGCATTTTCATCATCGGTGAGCCGTCCGTCGGTGTACATCAATGTCGGATCGTAAAGGAACTTCGCCCGCTTGGTGGTGGTCATCAAGTCGAACGCCTGATAGTTTTTCACCGATTGACCGAAATCGACCGGACTGAACAACACGTTGGAGAGGTTCTTCACATCGTTGTTTTCGCCGATGATGACTTTGGCAACGTGGGCGTAGGAACCAAAGGACATCGCTGCTCCGTTACTGCGTACTTCGCCCCCTGATATTAAGGCATCATTTCCCAGTGCCGTAATCAATCTGACCGTAGGTCCGTAGTAGGTTGACCATGGATCAGTGAATTCCGGCAGGATATTTCCTTCGTAAGCCATGGACGTTCCCACGATGTCAATCGCCACACCGTTGGCAACATCGAACGCTCTGAAGTACGGAACGGGATCAGCGCTGTAGTATTGACCGCTATTGATCCGCACATTCGGCGTCTCAGCATCAGGATGCACTGTCCACCGTTGCGTGGCTTGATCGAAGTAAGTGAGCGGTACGGATTCGAGTCCATCAATTTTCAACCAGAAAACCCGGTTCGGCTGCGTATTGTAGGCGACAAACTTGTACGAAATTCTTTCATTGTCGGCTTCGCTTCTTTCTGGGTCATAGTAATAAACGTTCCCCCATCGGTCTGCGTCAGGATCACTCGGATCATGGTAGTACACATTGCTCAATTTCGCTAAATCCGAGGAACTCATATCGAGAACGTACGTTCCTGTGTTCGGATTGTATGTCCGCGGAAAGCGAAGTTCGATTCCTGCCCGACTCGGTGCGCCAACAATGACTTTTCCTTCGATTTGAATTTCATGGAACGAACCGCTGTATCCGACATCGCCATCAACGCGGTGGTACTCCGGATCCTCGAAGTCAAAGGGATTCCCCCAATAAGCCCAAAGTGCCACGACCGAGTAACGGTCGGTAATCCCGTAACCATCGGTTGCCCGAAGAAAGTAGTTATAAGCGTAATCGTTGTCTTCTTCAGAAAGCGAGTACAGAATGCCAGTATAGTAACCGGCAGTATTGGGAGTGGGGTCAAGCCCCCCTGTACCGGGCGAGTAAATACCGCTTGTGCTGTCAACAATAACACGTGTCGCACTTTCACGCCACGACATGCCGAGATCACCAAACGAGATGCCTGTGTTGGCAAATATCCAGGAATGGTCGTTCAGCATAATGTGATTGCTGTTTTGGAGACCGGATATAGCACTCGCATCATAATATCCCTCAGGAGGTCCCGATTGAGGAAAACCATCTCTGCTGGTGAAGTACCCGTCAAACCAACGCGTGGACGCGCCATAGACAAGGAAAGTACGCGGATCAAACCAATCAAACTCATTGTGTACCTGGGCGTGAATACCGATACTGGGACCCTCAATACCTCGAATGTCATAATTTGTGTACTGCGCTTCGGAACCGTAATCTATCCCGAAATAGGAGTAATCAGTCGAACCAATCGATCCGACAGGGTTTCGATTCATCGTTACGTTTTGTCCGGCAATGATTCTGCCGTTGATTCCATCGGACAGAATTTTGTCTCTTGCCCAAATCCGGGTAGTTGTCGGCATCGGTGTGTACGGCATTCCGATTCTCGTGTCCATCTTGATCCCGGTTGGTTCGAAGATGGGTTCCCCCGTGGTTCGATCATAACCGTAGATCAGTTTTCCTGTGATCGGATCAAAACCAAGAGGCTCCCTCTGTCCCGGATTCCCGATTTGCGTATTGTAAAGGCTCACACTGTCCGCTGTCGAAGAACTACCATAGAAAAGGGTGTCTTCGTCAACGCCAACATAGGTTGGGAGTCCATACTCGATCAAAATACCAACTCCAGAAACCCCCATGCGTAGGGATCCGTAAATGTCTTCGATCTCGTAATATTCAGGGGCAATAATCCTCGCATCGTACACAGTGAGGGTTCCGTAGTTTTTAATTGCCGTTCCCGCACTTTCAATGAGCGTGCGTTCGTCGCCATCGTATCGATGCCGCTTCAGGTCTCTTTCGTCTCTTTGGTTGATGACAAGCGTTCCTGAATCTCTACTGCCCCGCACTAAGAAAATCGGATACAAGAAGCCCGGAGCCTGGATCGTAACCAGATTTCCCTCATCATCTCTCACTGGCTCTTCGGTTGCAGTGTACTGGGGGTAGAAAGTTGTATTGCCGTAGGTCGCGGACTCTCCAATGGCAAGAACAAACCCAGGGTTAATACCCGGAGGCAGTGAGGCAACACTTCTCACTTCGCTGTCTTGCCAATCCAGTATATCGTTGCTCCGCAATTCCTCGGGAAGTTGTTCCGGGGGAATGGGATAAAATACCTGTAACGGATCACCCCACAGGATAAAACCGTATTCGAGTTGATACTGCCCATTGGACAATCGCGTAACCTGTATTCGGTACATACGAGAGTGAACGCCGGGGGTTGAAGTATCACCTCCGTTCTGAATTGCCGGGGCTGTAGACGTGGTACTGACGATTGATCCGGCACTGGCGGCGTTGATGTATGAAGGGCGGGCCGAAGTGCCACCCAGGTTCATGAACACTGTTCCGAGATGGTTTTCTGTGGTTTTGCCGGGAACAAACGGCTCGGGACCATAGGGATGGCTTGTAACCATGGTTCCTCCGGGACCGGTATCGATGATCACAAGGTATCCGAGGTCATATTGGGTAGGCATCGACGGATCGATCGAATAATCAAAATAGGTGATATTTCCCTGTGCCAGTGCGGGATTTCCGATGCGGACGACGAGCGCAAGTGCCAGAAAAACGGCGATCAGGGTAAGCAATCCATTGCGAGTCATGCGATCCGTCCTCGTAATTTGTTTATACGCCTTACGAACCTACAAAAAGGCTCATAGCGTTTTATCGGTATAACCGGTGCGAATACTTGACTAGAATTCGGTTTTTACCCGTTTTGATAAAATGTAACGATTGTAGAAAATACGAAAGTCAGGAACTAAAAATGGCGGGCGTTCATGCTCTCGTGGGTGTTAATTTGGGGAATTTGGAGAAGAAAGTAGGTCGCCGACCTCCGGGCGGCGATGTCGGCTTGACGGAAAATAGGCGCCGTTACAGAATGCGGCAGCATCAGAATTCGACTGTCATTTCGCTACGTTCCATACCGGCTTTTGCAGTACAACAAGAGTCGGAACAACACGCAGTGCAGTAACGGACACATTACCACGGCGACTCCATCATTCCGACGATTTGATTGGCGAGGCGGTCGATTTGGTTTTGTTCGGAAGTCAAGAGCGAATGTCCGAACTCGGCAACCATTGCATCGCTTGCCGTAACCTGACTCGTCCTATCGTTCCAAGCCAAAGGTTCGAACTGCCGCAGGTCTTGGGAACGGCGGTCCCGCCATCGGACTGCGAGAGTTAACTCTCCGCTTTTCTGCCGAGGGTCATTAAAGGAATCGACGAGAGAAACCCGCTGATTCTTTTCAACAATTCGACATTCTAAAATACTATCGGCAGTGGGACGACCAACGACTTTGTAGGTCGAACGTTCTTCAATTCGTTTGCAGATTGCCTCGGTGAGCCGCTCTGCAAGGTGCCGTCGGGTCGGATCGGCTTCAACCATCGGTACATAGATCGTTTGAACGTCCTGTCCAAACAGGGAGCGCGAACCCACCTGATAGCCGAGACCGATACAGCCCGGTAACAGTAAAATAGGGAAAAAAAGCAGGAATCGCATAACGTAATCCTAACAACTTTCCCGGATTTCTCCAAGATCAAAATACACGAAGATTACAAAGTTGCCCGACCCCGTGAAAGGCGGTTTCAGTAGGCGGTTTCGGCGGGCTTGACTTTTCTTCTCCTTTCGTCAAAATGATTGGCGGTTCTTCGGTTTTTTGAAGAGGTTCCCCCTTGTCTCATACAACACCAAGCCCCGATGTTGCTCGTGTCGAATCGCTAGCACACACGAAGGTTGCCGATTGCTATCAGTGCGGTAAGTGTTCTGCGGGCTGTCCGAGAGCAGATCAGATGGACATTTTGCCCAGCACAGTGATCCGCTTGGTTCAGTACGGCGACGTAAAAAAGGCGGCAAGTGCGGAGTCCGTGTGGCAATGCGTTGCCTGCCTCACATGTTCGGCACGGTGTCCCAAGTCGGTCAACATTGCCGGTGTGATGGACGCTCTCAAACAAGTTTCTCTCGAAACGAAATGCGTGCATCCAACACAGAAACGTATCGTCGCTTTTCAACGTTCCTTCCTGAACACGATCAAGCGGAATGGACGCACCAACGAAATTGAAATGGTGACGGAATACAAAATTCGTGGCTTTTTCGGCGACGGCAATCCGATCTTGGCAATGAAAGATGCCGATCTTGGACTGCCGATGCTTTTGCGGAACAAACTGCACATCAAAATAGGTTCTCCGGTAAAAAACAAGGCTCTTGTCAAGCGAATTTTTGCCAAGTGCGGAGAATGAACGAGACGATAGGACGGCGAGTCGCGAACATCAGGACGAATCCGACCCATTTGTCCTTGCCCGCTTCACTCCGTGGAATCTTTCCGGGGGGACTTTTTTTGTCCGTTTCTTTTGGTAGACTAGGGAGGTATTGTGTTCTGACTTTGCGAAACGAAACGGGAAATTGCGGATGAGTACACCATCGGATATTGTTGTTGAAACTCGTAATCTGACGAAGGTTTATCGGGACTTTTGGGGTCGTCAAAAGGTTCGAGCATTGAAGGCTCTCGACCTGACCGTCCGGCGAGGTGAAGTGTTCGGCTTGCTGGGTCCTAACGGTTCCGGCAAGACGACGACCATTAAACTTCTGCTCGGTCTCCTCTTTCCGACCAGCGGCGATATTCTCATGCTCGGCAAACCGGCAACCGACGTGAGCAAGAATGCCAAAATCGGCTATCTTCCCGAAGAGTCGTATCTCTATCGGTTTCTCAATGCCGAAGAGACCCTCGATTTCTACGGTCGCCTTTTCAGTATGTCGGGTGCGGTGCGGCGGCAACGGGTCGCCCAACTGATCAGTATGGTCGGTCTCGAATCCGCCAGAAAGCGGCAACTCCGTGAATACTCCAAAGGAATGGCTCGCCGAATCGGACTCGCCCAAGCACTGATCAACGATCCCGAATTGATCCTGCTGGACGAACCGACGAGCGGACTCGATCCCATCGGAACAAGGAACATGAAGGACTTGATTCTCGACCTGAAAAAGCAGGGCAAAACGATCATTATGTCGTCGCACCTCTTGGCGGATGTTCAGGATGTTTGCGACCGAATCGGTATCTTGTATCAAGGGGAACTCAAAGAGTTAGGACGTGTGGACGATCTGCTCAAAGTTTCCGATCAAACGGAATTCCGGGCTTCGGGACTGAGCGAAGATTCCAAGAACCGAATCTCCAAGATTATTGAAGAAGACCCGAACGCCAAACTGGTTTACAGTGGTAATCCTTCGACGACGCTTGAAGACCTGTTCCTGCGGATCATCGAAGAGAGCGAAGCCCGACCGGGAAAGAGAGTCCGCGGCGGAAAATAAGGGGAGCAACCGGTCAGGGTCATGAGCGGCATCGCATTAGCGGTTTTCTTGCCGGTTTCCATGATTTCACAGATACCGGCACTGATTCGCCGTGCCGGGGGCAAAGACAAGTCGCAACAATTCTTCGGCAAAGACTCGTTTAGAACCGATAAAATGGCTCCGCAGTTCGCCGACAGCATCAAAGACATGAAATGATGCTTCGTCCCTGTTGATCGCACCGGGTTCGTTCAGGACAACAAAGTCACAGCACTTTTGCTTCAGTTTTTCCAACGCCCGGTGTTTGCCATCTGTGGTTTCCAGAGCAAATGCAATACTCCATTGGTCGAGACGCTTGATTCTTTGCAGTGCGGCAAGAATATCCGGCGTTTCCGCAAACTGGACAGTGATTCCGCCGCCTGCCTTCGGCTTTGAAATTTTTTGCTCTGAAAACGAGACCGGTCGAAAGTCGCATGGTGCCGCCGCTCCAATCACCCCAGCACAATGCGGAAAAAGTTCCAAACAGCATTGCAGCATTTGTTCCGTGGTTTCGACCCAGTGAACTTCTGCTTCCGAGGGATAGGAAACCGCCACCGGACCGCTGACAATGACCGGCATATCGCCTTGTTGCAATATCGCTTCTGCAAGTGCGGTGCCCATCCGACCGCTCGAACCGTTGGTAAGATACCGCACCGGATCAAGATATTCCCGTGTCGGACCCGAAGTGATTAAAATGCGGTGCATCGTGGAGGAAAGGAGTAACGTTTGCCATGAAAAAAGGGGGTATGATAACGTATCATAGAAAGTAAGGCTTGGCAAGAATTCGACCGGGATTTCACAGAATTGCCGGGTATTTCCCTTGAAGACACCGTGCAAGAGCGGTGGGCGTGAGCCTGCCGGCACATCGGTTCCGCTCTGCATGGATTATTACGATCAAAATGCTACAATGAATGCTCTACCTTTTTACTTTTATCGAGGTGTCAAACGATGACTAAGCCGACCCATCCCGATCGCCGTGAAGCATTGAAAAAGATATTCACTGGAGGTGCCGTCCTTGCAACAGGAGCGGCATGCGTCAGCCGCGAAGAAAAAATTCTCGCCGCTCAACTCGCCGAAGAAAGCAAAAAAGCCGATGTCAAAGATGTTGAAGTCGATGCCCTCTCCGGTGCTTCCCGAACTCATACCAACTGGGCGAAATTTGCCGACCTGAAAAAACCGATGTCGAAAGCGACCATCAAGGGGGTTGATTTCAGTCGGATCATCATGGGAGGCAATCTCATCGGCGGCTGGGCACATGCACGAGATTTGATTTACGTTTCCGATCTTGTGAAAGCCTATCATACGCGGGACAAAATCATTGCCACGTTCAAAATGGGGGAAGCATGCGGACTCAACGCCTACCTCGGACATCATTCGCACATCGGGATTATGACCGATTACTGGGAAAATGCAGATGGCACAATGCACTTCATTGCCGATTGTTCGTCATTGGACGGTGCGCTCGATTGTCTCGACAAGGGAGCATCTGCTGCCTATATTCAGGGGGAAACCAATGATCGGTTGGTTCGGGAAGGCAAGTTCGACGAAATTGCCGCCTTTATTGATCGGCTTCGCAAAGAAAAAGCCGTCGTCGGACTCGGCGGACATCACCTCGAAACCATTAAGGCATGTGTCGAAAAAGGATTCGAGCCGGATTTCTGGATGAAAACAATTCACCATGACCGCTACTGGTCTCGTATGGGAGACAAGCCGGAACATGACAACGTTTATTGCAGAGAACCGGCAGAAACAAAAGAATTCATGGGTTCGCTCAAACAGCCCTGGATCGGTTTTAAGGTACTTGCGGCAGGTGCCATCAGACCCCAAGAAGGTTTTCGTTTCGCCTTTGAATCGGGCGCCGACTTTTTATGCGTCGGAATGTACGATTTTCAAGTCGTGGACGACGTGAATATCTGTACAGACATTTTGGAATCGACGATCAATCGCACACGTCCCTGGTGTTTCACTTGACGATTTCCGTCCGTTCGTATGGTTCGTGTCGTTTTCATTCTTCCGGCAATGGTTGTCCCTTGGTTTCCGGTCCGAGCCAAGCAAAAATGATGCCGAGAATAAATGTTACCGACATTGCGGCACCCGCCCAACGGATTGGCTCATCCGTATTGTGGAAAACATAAGCCGTCAGAATTCCCAAACCGGCGGGTCCCGTCGCCGCAACGAAACGAGCGATATTGTAGCAGAACGAAATTGCCGTACTCCGCAATCGCGTCGGGAACAGTTCCGGGAAGTAAATCGCATAACCACCGAAGAGGGATAGGATGCAGAATCCCAATATCGGTGTCATCACGAGGACCTCCGTCTGTGCCCCCAATACTGTTCCCGTACCCATTTTCAGGAAGACAAGGATCGTCATGAAAAATGATGCGCCAAAGAATAAGGTGAACGCCATCCGACGACCAAACCGCTCCGCCACAAGCGTGATGACCCAAGTTCCGATGACTGCTCCCAAATTGAACAAAAGCGACGTAATTCCTGCCCACCAAGTTACGTAACTGCTGATGCCTTTGGCGCGAGCCGAAATATCGGTTGCCAATTGTTCAAACGCCACTTTGTCTGTCATCAGGGGGGGTTGGTCGAGAATTTTCGTCCATCGTTGCCTTGTGGTCTCCATTCCTTCAGCCATCATCGGCGGGTCTTGCAGGGCTGCTAACACGGTTTCGACGGTCAGACCGCTGTTTTCGATGAACTTTTGATAAATTGCGCCGGGATCATTCGTTTTGGGAGTTGTGCCGATAAAACTCTGCGGTGTAAGCCTCTTCTCTTGTGCAATCGGCAGGAATTCCTTGGGGTTACTCGCCAACATTCGGATCAACTCGAAGTCCATTTTTTCAATGTCGCCTCGCTCACGGGCTTCTTGATTCTTCGCAACCCGGAAGGTCGTTCGAGTCAAGTCCACACTGAAAAAGCCGATGCCCCAGAGTCCGATGACTCCGCAAGTTGCAAGGCACATTCCGACAATCACGTTGTAACGCCAACGGGGATGCCGGAACAGGTCGGGAATGGAGCCGGCTTTTTTCACACCGCCAGCGGCAATAGCATCTTTCCATGCTTTCGGTTCGTCCAAGTGCCGCATGACGGCGAATGCGAGCAGTGCCGGAGCAAAGCCGACGAAGAACAGGAGTCGCCAAACAGGGAAGTCGCCGAAAAATCCCAGACCTTCCAGAAAGCCGCAAAGCATCGCCAGACTCGCCGCACATAAGTTACAGAAGGCAGCAAAGACTTGCAGCAGTCCGAGTGCTTTGGGACGTGCCTTGTCCGGCATCGTTTCTGCAAGGAGTGTTACGCCAGCAGCAAATTGCCCGCCAACCCCCATTCCACATAAAAATCGGTACAGGAAGAAGTCCCACCAATGCGTTGCCAACCCGCAAAGACCTGTGAAGATGGCGTAAAAGAAAATCGTGATAATCATCATCCGGGCACGTCCGAACTTATCGCTCATGACTCCGAATAGGATGCCGCCGAAGCCCCAGCCGAGGAGCATGATCGAGGTTGCCCAGCCACCCATATAGGTAACTTGGGGATGAGTTGGGTCCAGATGCATCAGCCCCGCAAGAGCGGGATTGCGCATGAGATTGAATATCTGCTGGTCGAAACAATCAAGCCCCCAACCAAGACAGCAGACGATAAAGACGAACCAGTGATAGCGACTCAGGTCCTTGTACCAAGGAGTTGACGATACATTATGACTCATAATTTCTGGAACGGTAGGATAACAATTTAGCCGGTACTCCGGCGGGGACTTCTCGATCATTGTACATGAAATTTTTCCCTCATGGGCATCGGGCAAAATGGAGTGTCATTTCGAGTGGAAGATAAACGTGCGTCGCTAACGACGATTCCAATACATATAGCAACGTCCGTTTTCCGAATCATAAAGCATTCTGAGTCCGCCGCCATTGCCGAGACGATGCTCAAAATAATACCCTTTGGAAACGATACAAAAACAACTGTCATCAGTCCTGGTCAAAATACATTCACTCTGCTTCCCAGCGTCCCACGGGACGTGCCTCTGTCCTCATTTCTTGCATGAAATTGTGGAGCCGTTTGGTCAATTCAGCCACGACTTCGGGATAACGTTCGTTCACATCCTGCGATTCTCCAATGTCTGCTTCAAGATCGTACAAACGAGGCGAATCAGATTTCACCGGAGAACCAAGAGCCTGCATCGCTGCCTGCCATTCCGCATCCGAATCAAAGCGATCCCGCTGGACGGTTTCGCCATACTGACCGGGCAAAAACAATTTCCACTTGCCATGCCGGATGGTACGATCACCGAAAATAAAAGTATGTCGCGGCGAAACATCGGTTGCACCGGAAATGTAATCCCACGCTTCGATTCCATCTGTTTTCCGGTCCTGCGGCATCGTCGTTCCGGCTAACTTGGCGAAGGTCGGCATCAGATCAATCGTGCTGAGCATTTCTGAAGCGACCGTTCCCGGCTTGATTTGCCCCTTCCAATACATAATGCATGGAACACGGTGTCCGCCTTCATATTTGGTGGTTTTCGCAGCACGCAACGGCTCGGCATGTCCCCCGTGATCCCCCATGTGTTGCCAGGGTCCGTTGTCCGCCGTGTAGATAATCATCGTCCTTTCTTCCAAACCATTTTCTTTAAGAGTCCGAACGATTTCGCCGACGCTCCAATCGAGTTCCTGAATCACATCTCCGTAGAGACCATGTTCCGATTTTCCGGCAAAGTCAGGATGAACTGCCAAAGGAACATGTGGCATCGTGTGAGGCACATAAAGGAAAAAGGGCTTGTCTTTACTTCTCTTGATGAAATCAACCGCACGTTCCGTATAACGGCGAGTCAAAAACCGCTGATCCGGCTCCGTTTCGATTATTTGATTACCTTCGTACAGCGGCAACGGGGGGAATCCACTGTCGGTACGCAACTGCATTCTCGCTCCACGATGTCCCATGTCGTTGGAATAAGGAATACCGAAATACTCGTCGAAGCCCCGCTTCGTCGGCAGGAACGGCGGTGCATCTCCCAAGTGCCATTTGCCGACGATGCAGGTTGCGTATCCTCGTTCTTTAAGGATATTTGCCAATGTGATTTCATTGACATTCAAGCCTTCCTTTCCCGGACCGGGATTCTCTCCTCTTGTCGGAAAAAACACACTCGTCGGATTAAATCCGCCGAGGATGCGGTGCGGATAACAGCCGGTCAGCAGAGCCGCTCGTGAAGGGGTACACACCGAAATGGGAACGTAAAAACTCGTGAAACGGCGACCTTCTTCGGCAAGTTTGTCCAAGTGCGGCGTTTTGAATCCGCCTGCTCCGAAACAACCGATGTCAGAGTATCCCTGATCGTCGGTAAAAAAGAGAACGATATTGGGATGTTCCGGTCGGTCAACAGCGTAAGCCATAAACGCCGGCACCAAAATCAAGGCGGCAAACGAGAGAACCAGTAAATACAGGCGGGTTTTGCAGGACATCATGTTGGCGAACTATGGGCGTAAGCAGGGGAACAAACGTCTTTTTTTATCGACATCCGCATCTGCATCCGCAGGAGTTTTTCGGGGGATCCAAAACCTTTTCGATTCGGGCAAAGATTTCTTCGACCGTACCGAGTCCTTCAATCGTTTTGAGCAAGCCCTTCTTGCCGTAGTAGTCGAGCAGCGGACTCGTCTGTTTGTTATAGACGGCGATACGTTCCTTGATCGTGTCAGGATTGTCATCGGCACGTCCCCGCTTGGCAAGCCGGGCAAAGAGTTCGTCATCCGGGACTTTCAGTTCGAGGACGACATCAAGTGGTGTTCCTGCCTCGGCAAGCATTGCATCGAGGGCTTCGGCTTGGGCAATCGTTCGGGGAAAACCATCGAGAAGATAACCGGTTTTGCAGTCGTCCTGTTTCAGCCGATCTGCAATGACTCCAATGACCACTTCATCGGGCACCAGTTGTCCACTCGACATATATTTTTCGGCTTGCAGACCGATCTCGGTTTTGGCATCCCTTGCTGCCCGGAGCATATCCCCCGTCGAAAGGTGAGCCGGTTTGTACTTCGCAATGATTTTTTCCGCTTGTGTTCCCTTTCCTGCACCAGGAGGACCAATGAATACGATTCGCATGAGGACTCTTAATTCCGGTTGAAGTTTAATACCACAGAATTCTATCACGTTATGCTTCCACTACAAGCATGGGTGTGTACAACCACGAGGACTGCCCAGTCCATCGACAAGTTTGCACAAACAGCGTCATTCCCGCGCAAGCGGGAATCTAGTCGGGATAAAACACTACCACTTCACCCCCAGCGTCGCACCCAATTCGCTCGCCGCCGTGTGATCATAGACTTCGTAATCGTAATCGACCCGGAAATTCAACCAATCCGACAACTTCGCATTGAGTCCAACACCGAATCTCCCACTATTGCGACCCCAGTTGCCGCTTTCGGCGTAAAATGGGACACCCGCCTCACCTGCAAACGCAGTGCTTGTCCGAACAGAAGCATCCGCCATCTCCCGTATGTAAAACGCACGAACTTCGGGTGTCCACATCACACTGCCGCCCCAAGTGTTCCGACTCAATCTCGCACCGATAGGCAATCGCAATGAATTGTAACTCTGCGACTGGATGACCAGATTGGCATCCCCCGCTCCGCTTTCCGTTACACTCGGCGAAGACAAATGGATGTAGTGCAAGCCAATGCTCGGTGTCAAACGTCCGCTGCCAAAAGCCAATTTGCGTCCGATTTCAAAACCGGTCGAGAACATGTCGTCGTCGAACTTGCTTCGAGCGATACCGCTAAACGAACCGATGTTAATGTCTCGCCGTGTCTTGTTCCAACTCTTCGTGTAACCAGCGTAACCATCGGCGTAGGTATTACCATTGCGAACCCCGCCGTACAGTGCCGCCCGGAATGCATCAATCTGATTGCTCGACTGAATCGACTTGAAATTTTGGTACGCATTGTCATAAGCAAAGGCAAAACCGGCGAAACTGTTTCGGGAAAGTTTCGTGTCCATTCCGACGGCGACACCGGCACTACGCAGATCGTAACCGCTTGCGGTGCCGACGCTTTTGCGTTCGAACCAATCGCCGGTGAAGGATGCCCAGCGATTCCAATTTCCGTTAACCGGCGGGCTTATGCCCGCCGCTCTTTCACAAGGATCACATTGTCCGCGATAGATTCCATCGTTGCTTCCTGTATAGCGATCCAGCACGCCGGGCAACTGCCAGAGAAAACTCTTTTGCATTTTCACCATGTTCTGTTTGCCCGCCGAAAAGACTTCGCCATGCAACTGGGCAAAGGCTGCCGCCAAGCCCCGCGGATCACCGCCCAAGTTCGACAACGCATCAAACAAGTCCAGGATGCCGCCCGTCAAACCCAGTTCTTCAAGCGTGTCCACTCCGACAGCAGCGCGGAAAGCGTTCGACGAAGCATAAGGACCGATTGCCTTCGCAAATTCCTGCGCTCCCCAATCTCCGTAATAGAGCCAGTAACCGCCGCCGAAAAATCGTTGATTCAATCCGGTCGTCATTCCTGTCAGATCGAACAGGGTACCATTGGCAAACGTGCCTTCGAGGACTCGAAATCGTTGATCCAACCCTGTGCCGATGACATTCACATCGAGTTTCGCACCCGGCGTGATGGTGATGACACCGCTGACGGCAAGGACATCGTTTGTGCCCGCCGTGTTGTTAATGCCAATCACAAGCGTACTACCGCTTTGCATATTGAGGTTACCCACGATGGAAAGCGTATCGCTTGGTGCAAGCACACCGCCGCTATTGACAATCACGTTCTTTCCGATCACTTTACCGCCGCCTGCCAAAGTACCGTCGACGTTGACGTTGCTCTCACTTCGCAATTCGGAGCCGCTACCGATATTCGTAATGCCATCTTGCAGGTCAATATTCCCGACGAATCGAGACCTGCCGTTAAGCGTGAGGGAGCCGGTGCCCGTCTTTCGCAATCCGCCGAGGATGCCGCTTGTACCGTCAAGCGTCGAGAGCGTGCTGTCTCCGAGGATGTTGCCGTTGATCGTCAGGTCGCCGGTACCGGAGACCGTCATTTGGGCGACCGTCTTTTGCGTGCCTTCGATGGTGATGGTCGTCGCCGCACTGTTGTTGAACGTAACCGCATCGCCGTCGAGGAACTGGTTCGATGTGTCGCCCGTCCAGTTGGTCGATGAGATGTCCCAGAGGTTATTCATTCCGCCTGCATTCCGCCACGTAAGAGTCGTGTTGATTGCGGTGAGCGGAAGTCCCGAAAAACTGATTGCCAGTTCGTTTGCCGAACCTGGGTTATGATAATCAACATAGCGAGTACCGGTTCCGCCATCGAGGCGATTACTGGAATTGAGCGACAAGCCGTTGAGCAAAACAAAGCCCTTCTGTGGAATAGTTCCCCCCGCCCCTAGTCCTGTTATGCCACCCTCTGCTACGAGAATGGTCTTGCCCGACAACTGTGTGTTGATATTCGCCAAACTCGACACCGAGAGGTTAAGTTCTCCGCCAAAATCAGCCCCGCCGGTAACATGCACCAAGTCGTTGGTCGTACTGTTGAAGTCGATATGGATCGCGCTATTGTCTTGCATATCGAGATTGCCGACAATGTTGAGTGTGCCGATGTCTCCCCAAGCGTCGCCGGGGGAGAGCGTGCCGGTGCTGGAAACGACAACATCGGCTGCCTTCACGGTGCCGGAGCCTGCCAGAAATCCGCTTGCCCCTACGCCGTTGCCGACGTTAACGCTACCGCCGGTGCTGATCAGTTCCGAACCAAAACCGACGAGTGCCGTCCCCTCGCCCACACCGGTTCTGCCGAGGACAATATCTCCTGTGGCGGTTGCCTTTCCTCCGTTGGTCAAATTCAACACCCCCGAACCGGCATTACCGATGCGGATATCTCGCCCACTTGTAAGTGTGGAACTGCCGTCCACCGTAACAATACCATGAATACCGCCGTTCTGTCCGAGGAAAATGTCGCTTACGGAGGTTGCCGCTGCGCCGTTAGTCAGGTTCAGGATGCCAGTGCCGTTGCTGCCGACGTAGAGAAAACTAGCCTTGTTTTCCAGTAGGGAGTTAAGACCGTCCACCGTAACGATGCTACCATTACTAATATCAATGGAAGATGCGGAGGTGACTCTTCCGCCGTCGGTAATGTTGAGGATTCCCATACCGTTATAGCCAACGTAGAGAAAACCGCTTGTGTTTTCCAGTACGGAGCCGCTGCCGCTGACCGAAACGGTACCTCGGGAACCAAGGCTGTTGCCGATGCGAATTTCGCCAGCGGAGGTTGCGCTTCCGCCATTGGTGATGTTGAGGAAACCAGTGCCGGAGTTGCCGACGTAGAGATTGCCGGTTGATTGCAAGAGCGAAGTGGCTCCATCGACGGTAGCGGTGCCTGTGCCAGTGGCTTGGTCGCCGAGGTTGATGATGCCTCCGGTTGCCTTTCCGCCGCCCATAATATGGAGAAAGCCCGTGCCATCATAACCGACATTGAGAAAAGACGACCCCAACAGTTGGGAGCCGCTCCCCTCCACCGTAATGGTACCAATACCAGCGTTAGTGTGTCCAATGAAAATGACATCCGTTGGAGTTAGGATTCCCCCGTTTCTGATCATCAGGTAGCCCGTTTGGGTGAAGCCAACAGTGAGGTACTGGCTTGTTGCGCCTCCGGTGTCATCGTCAACGATGGCGGTACCGCCGTTGTCGATGCGGGCATGCACACCGCCATTGGGAACGCCGAAGTTCCAGTTTGAGACGTTTTCCCATTTTCCGGTGTCGGGATTGTCCCAAAAGGTAGTAGATTGAGCGTAAGCGTTTCCCGCGAGGAGTGCGAGTATGATGGCGATGAGGGGCAGGATTTTTTGGGTCATGGCAAGGCAATTTCGGCACAGGGCGTTGTCGCTGGTATCGGCACATAGATGAGGGGAAGTTGAGGGATTTTGGGTATGGTTATTTTTTGTCATTCCCGCTTGCGCGGGAATGACGCTGTTTGTGCAAACTTGTCGACGGACTGTTTTTGACCCCGGCTTTCATTGTGGGGGACTTGAAAATCGCCCGAAAACAAGGGACAATTTGAAGACAATAACGTATTCACCGGCGGGCTTACGCCCACCGCTCCTAAAACCTCTGACTCCTGAATTCTGACTCCTCACTATGAACACAAAGGTCTTATATTCCGTTTTCAAACGTAATTTTGTCGGCTATCTTTCCAATCCGACCGGTTATGTCTTCATCTGCGTTTTCGTCCTGCTCAGTTCCATTGCCGCTTTTCTGCCGGATGACTTTTTCAATGCCAACCTTGCCAATCTCGATCAACTGAACCGCTGGTTCCCCCTAATCATGCTCGTCTTCATTCCCGCCATCACCATGGGAATCTGGGCAGACGAACGCCGGCAAGGCACCGACGAACTGCTTCTCACCATTCCCGCCAGCGATTTTGACATCGTCCTCGGAAAATTCAAAGCCGCCGTTTGTATTTACACCATTTCGCTCCTCTTCTCACTCGTCTGCAATCTGCTCATCCTTAAATATCTTGGTGCGCCCGACATCGGTCTCTTTCTTTGCACTTACATCGGATATTGGCTCGTCGGCGTTTCCATGATTTCCATCGGCATGGTCGCCTCCTTCCTGACGGGCAATCTGACCGTTGCCTATATTCTCGGTGCGATTTGCTGCGCTCCCTTCATTGCACTCCAATGGATCGACGCCGCCCCGATTCCCGCCGATACCGCCGGTCTTCTCAAAAGTTTCAGCATTGCCGCTCAATTTGAACTTTTTGGACGCGGCACGGTCAACTTTTCGAGCATTCTCTACTTCGTCATGGTAACAGCCACCATGCTCTATTTGAGCATGATTCTCATCGGACGACGACATTGGACGGCGACCCGGAAATTTCAAGGAATCAGTCATTTCGCACTGCGTACCGTTTGTCTTCTCGCCATCGGATTAAGTCTGGTCTTCATTTTCCGACATCATGATCTCCGAGCCGACTTGACCGAAGCAAAATTAAGCACTCTTTCGCCGAAAACGATTGAACTACTGAAAAATCTCAAGCCGGAGCATCCGGTCGTCATTGAAGCGTTTTTGAGTCCCGACGTTCCCGAAACACACGTCCAGACCCGACTCGACATCATTGCACTGCTCGACGAAATTCAATCAATCTGCGGAAAAAATGTGATCATCCGTCCTCATTATGGCATTCGTCCGAACACCGAAGCCGCCCTGATTGCCAGTCAGCGGTTCGACATCAAACCGCAGGAAGTCTCCTTCGCATCACGCGGCAGGCGGGAACTCAAAAGCATTTTCCTTGGTGTTGCGTTCCGAAGCGGACTCAACACGCTGGTGTTGCCCTTTATTGATCGGGGATTGTCCGTCGAATATGAACTCATCCGTTCTCTTTGCAGCGTTACCGACCAAAGGAAAAAGCGGATCGGAATCCTGAAAACCGATGCTCCGCTCTTCGGGCGTTTCGATATGCAGACCTTTTCGATGTCGCCGCCTTGGCTTATTGTCGAAGAATTGCAGAAGCAATATACCGTTGTCGAAGTTGATCCGGCACAGCCGATTACTGAAACATTCGACGCATTACTTGCGGTTCAGCCTTCGGCGATGGGACATGCGGAGATTCTCTATTTCGTTGAGGCAATACGGAGTGGACAACCGGCAATCATTTTTGAAGACCCGCTGCCCATCTATGCTCGCGGTGTGCCGGGAACGTCCGAACCGCGTCAAGGCGGCGGTAATCCTATGATGATGGGTCGGCAGCCCCCCAAAGGGAACATTGATGCACTCTGGGAACTGCTCGGCGTACAGATTGATGGAACGCAAGCCGCTTGGCAGGAGTATCAACCCATTCGGCAGATCCCGCAGATTCCCAGGGGATTCGTCTTTCTGGATCAAAGTTTGGACAATAAAAATTCGGGGGGGGATCGGAGCATTTCCCCTTTCAGCAAGGAGGATGCAGTAACATCGGCATTGCAATACATGATGCTACCGTTTCCGGGACGTATTACCGAATATGTTCCGATGACAGGAGAAAAGATTGAATCTCTGCTCACTGTAACGCCAATGCTCAAAACGTTTCAGCAGCCGGCGGGAATCGTATTGACGCGGTTAGTTCGACAAGGATCGCGGAACGATTGGGAAAGTGCCCTGATTGCCGAAGCGGAACCACAACGGTTGGCGGTTCGTCTTCGAGGTGAATTGCCTCCGCCGCCTGCACCGGAGTTGCAGGAAGGGGAAACGCCCATCAAACCGGAACCGACGACCATTGACGTGATGCTCGTGGCGGATATTGATATGCTTTCGGACATGTTGTTCAACCTGCGGCAGATGGGCAATGAACCGGGGTCTGGAATCAACTTGGATTTCGACAATGTCACGTTTGTGTTGAATGCGATTGACAGTGTGGCAGGAGATGAGCGGTTCCTTGCCATTCGGAGCCGCCGGTCAAAGCATCGAACGCTGGCGAAATTTGACGAAAATACGGATGCCATTCGCAAAGAAACCAGAGACACTCAAGGGAAATTGCAGAAGGAATTTGAAGAAAGGGTAACAGCGGAAGAGAGGGAACTGCAAAACAAAATGGAGCAGTTGAGAGCGGAATTCGGACGTGGAACCATGAACGAAGGAGAAGCGGCACGAAAATTAGCGGCAGCCATGATGACCGCTCAAAAACGTCTCGAATCGGAAAGGGGACGGACGCAGCGGGAGTTGACCAAAAAATTGGAAGAAGCGGATGTCAAGTTGAATGAACACATCAGTCGGATTCAGGGGCAGTATAAACTTTGGTCGGTGGTCTTGCCGCCGATTCCGCCGCTGTTGATTGCGTTGACTGTTCTTTTCGTCCGGCGAGTTCGTGAGTCGGGAGGGATTCCTGTTTCACGACGGAGAAAGTAATCGGTTTTTACCCCCACGAACCGGAATGGAACGCAGCGCAATAACGGACACCGTTCACGGGGACGACTTCGGTTTCGGTGGAAAGAGCCGACGTTGCAGAGCAAGACGAATCCGATGTAACGTTCGCCAACCCCGAGTGAAAATCCGATACGACCACATCGTGAAAACATTCAAACGATACGGATGCCAAAGAGGATAACAAAAGGTGTCCTCCTTCCGGCGTATCTGGGACACTTGAGCACACTCATTCGCTCGCACCGGAAAGGGAACGATGTTCACTTCTCTGATCCCAATAGGAACCGAGTAAAATAATGCAATGTCATAGTCCGTCCACATTGTCCCGAAATAGCGGAGAAACAACTGTGCCGCTCTTCGGTTCAACAGGTAACATCCCGCATTGGTACTGCAACGTAAATCAGAAACAAGTCGATAGCCGCACACTAAATTCGCAAAAGGAATAAACGGTTTTTGCCGAGTACCGATCAGCCGCACCAAATCCCAAGAATCTGCGTAACGCAACACCTCTTTCAAAACATCGAGCAGTTCGGACGTTCCGGCAATGTCGTCTTCGCAGATGAGTCCATGCTCTTCGCCGGACTCCAAAAACAATCTCATGGCTTTCAGATGACTGTTATAACAAGCGACATGATTAGGATTGATCCGCCGCCCCCGGCAGAGAAAGTATCCCCAGGGCGAAAAGTTCGGATAAGGCGGCGATAGTGTTTTGCCATCGATTGCCGGGACACGAATAATGTTCAAATCTTGGAGACCGGGAGCGCGAAGCACGCTTTCCCAACGTTCCGTTGCTCGATCCAAATTGATGATGTAACAGTTAAGCATAATATTGAAGGAGTCAGGAGACCGGAGACAGGAGTCAGAGGGTTCAGTTTGAAATCTTCGGACTCCTGTCTTCTGACCCCTCACATGGCACTTCGTAATGATCTATTGATCGGTTTCGTTCCTGCCATTTCACAAAGTAAGCGGTGCCAGTTTGCGATGGAACCCGGTGTAACACGTCCAAGCGGTTTGGTCGTTTCGCCTCCCGTCAAATGCGGTAGATTGCCCGGTATGTGTTCGACCATCAGTGATGTCAACATCGCTGTACACAAAGCATCAAACGTATCGACAGGAATGCCCAACTGCGAAATGGGAGTCAGCGACCGCTTTTGCAGTTGAGTTGCCAATGAATTCATTAACAAACCGTGCTGGCAACCGGAGCCTTGAATCAATAATTCCGGCTCGGGCTGTCCGGTTGTTTGCATGAGATTTAATACTTGTTCAGCAACCGTTTCTGCGATGAAACAACTGACCGTACAAAGAACATCTTGGTACGAAAGCCCTTTTCGTGCCGCTTGATCCGCAAGTTGTAAATACCGATCCAATTTCAATCCGGTCGGAGACCAATTTTTTTTCGGCAACAGTGCTGATCGAAGTGCCGACATCAGTTGGGGATTTTGGCAGCCTTGAACCGCAAACCGACCGCCAGCATCGACCGCCGTCTTGCCGCCGGTTAACTGCCAGACCAACGTGTCCAACAATGAACCGCAAGGAATAATGTCGATTTGCTGAATTTTTTGATGCGAAAAGGCATTTTCAGCGCAGGGTACATACGTCAGTCGGGCTGTGCGTCCCAGATCGAGAAGAATACGATTGTTCGTCTCCGATTTAAGGAAAATCCAAGTGGGTAAAGGAAAAATCGGACCGCCGTTTCCCCGCACCGCAATATCTTGCGCCGGAAATGAATCGACAATGTTCATGCCCGTTTTTTCTGCAAGACGTGAGGCATCGCAGAGTCCCCGGTAAAAGACTCCGTGAGTGGTGGGAACACGTAAGCCGGGATCATAAACGCCAACTGCCAAAACGTCATTCGCCGTGAGTCGGGATTCGCTGATGAGTTCCTGAATTGCCTCCTCTTCAATGCTGGCGAGTTCGCGAGCAACGTGGAGTGAAAGACCGGCAGGGATTTTGACCTCGGTTTGCTTGTTCGCGGTACATTGCTGTTGAAGATCATTAAAACTATCAATAATTTCCCGGGGAATGTCGAAAGAAATTGTTTTTCGGATTTCGACGGGAGCCCCGCTGCCGTATCCGTGAATGCCGATCATTGCCGATTCGATACGCTGACATGTTGCTGTAATACTGACCCCGGCAAACCATCGGACGGCATCCGCCGATTTTCGACCTTCCCGCGAAAAAAGTGAAGGAAACATCATCCTCAATTAAAGTGCTGAAACGCACAAAATTACATTATGCCATCAATGGTAGGGATTTCGTCGAATCGAGTCCAGTGCAAATCGGTGAGTGTATCGTACCTCGTTACAATAGGGTCGTTTTGGGAGAAACCATGAACGGGCAAAGAACGTGATAATTTCCCCCGCCTTGAACCAAGGAGTTTCTTTCTGTATAATGAAGAAAGTTGGTTGCCGAACTGGCGGAATGGCAGACGCAGGGGATTCAAAATCCCCCGCCCTCACGGGCATCCCGGTTCAAGTCCGGGGTTCGGTACTTGGCGTAAAGTCAAAAACGGCACAGGTTTGTGCCCCTTTCATTCGGGGAGCCACAAATGGGTAGAAGACGCAGTGAAAAGCCCTTCCGCTTGCATAAGGCAAGCGGAAGGGCTTTTATCGAATTGGGCGGCAAACAAATTTATCTTGAATCCGCTCACGGAACGAAGGAAGCCGAGCAGGAACACAGAAGTAGCGAGGATGACGCGTGAAGAGTTAGCCATTCGCTATCTTGATGAGGCAAAGGATTATCATTCCCAGCAACCAAGAACCTACCGGCATTGCCGAACGGCAATGAGTTTTCTGATCAAACACTTTGGAAGTGAACTGGTCAGCAATTTCACATCGGCTCCTGTCGGCTTTTCGGTCGGACAGTTGCAATCGGCAAAAATACATGCTAAACTGCGCCTACAATTTTGAATACCCGTCTGGTTTGCGCTGGGCGGATTGATTTTAGAGTTCGTCAGCATTCAAAAGCCGTCGAAAGACGGATTGGTTGTTTTCGCGTTCCAAACGGCTTGCCGTGTGAAGATTTACCCTAGGAATAGAAATGTAGCGATACTCCCGCAGAGGGGAGTGCGCCGTGTCTATTCCGTAGGAAATCTTCAGCATTAGGTTGAATTCCTATCGCACCGTATTGGAACACGGGAAGAGAACCTATCTTTTGAACGGTCGCTCCCGTTCTTAAGAAATCTTGCTGCCGTTGCTCGGCAAACGTTTCACCCTCCGAACTTCCAATGCCCAATTATTTTTATACCGACTCAAATGGCATCAAAAGCCCACCACTTACCGCGGAACGGCTTCAAGTGTTGGTGGACCGGGGAACCATCACACCAACGACTCCGTTTGAAACGGACACCGGGCACAAAGGGCTTGCAGGACAGATTCTCGGTTTGAAATTCGATGCCACTGCGCCGTCCCCTTTTACTCAAACAGCGCAAACAGCACCTTCGGCAGGCAGTCTATTTTGTACCAACTGCGAAAATCCTGTCTCCGAACAGGTTATTTGTACCAAGTGTGGAACGTCAATTACTACAGCCAGTGAGCGGGCGGCACGAAAAGAAGCGGCAAGGAATGTCCTTACCGCCGCAGAGCGGGTACAGTTCAATGCCGCAGAGCAGACTGAAATCGAAAAGTTTTGCACGCAGCACGGAACTGATGTAAAGGCAGTAGATTATAGTAAAGAGACTTTCCTTCATAAGGCGACAAAAGATGGAAAATTGGCAGTTGCCACTTTTCTCATTTCACGGGACTGGACGTTGATACCAAAGATAACAAAGGTAACGCTCCGATTCATCTTGCGGTCTCAAAGGGCAATCATGAAATGGTTCGGATACTTCTTGATAACGGTGCCGATGTTAACGCCAAGTTTGAGGATGGCTATTCAGATAAAGGCAAGACTCTGCTTCACAAAGCGGCATCTGGAAGATCGACCAACGATACACAAATGGTCAAACTGCTCATTGAAAAAGGAGCCGACATAAAAGCCAAGAGTGACAGTTCTGGGAAAACCCCTCTGTGGGAGGCTGTTTATACAGGCAATGCTGAAACGGTCAAAATATTGCTCGAAAATGGTGCCGACATAAAAGAAAAAAACTCCAAGGGTTGGACTCTTCTGCATGAAGCCGCCAAGTATAACGGGGACGAAAAAGTAGTCAGGATACTCCTTGAAAACGGAGCCGATCCACACGCAAAAGCCGATGAATCCTTTTCCATTGTTACCCTTTTCAAGACCCCAAGAGACGTGGTTTGGAGTGGTAGTAGTGGATCGTATGAGGGCAAGAAGGCAATTGAAAAAGTCCTCGTAGAATATATGAAAAGACCCGCAACGATGAGAACAGTGCCGAACGGAATGGCGACTACATTCTAATTCTCCGCCTTATGAGTCCCCCGCCCTCACAGGCATCCCGGTTCAAGTCCGGGGTTCGGTATATTGCAGAGGGGTCATGGTGTGAGCGTGATTTGCATCAAAAACCTCCATTCTCCCTGTTGTCGCTTGTTTTGACCCAAGTTGCAAGCCACGCAAGCATAAGAAGACGAAGCGCAACAACGCTCCCGAAAGGTGAGGCGGGAGCGAATTGTCGCTTTTGCAATGAGACATCGCTAGAATTCGCGCCCCTCGTAGTATCGTTCCGATTCATAGGATTCCGGTTTGTTGATCCAACGAAAACCGGTTTTTTTCTGGATTTCGGTGAGCCACGCATCCAACGCAGCCGCAAACATCTCCGGCTGACCTGCATAGAAGTATTCCATATAGTGCGCTCTCTGGAACTGTTCCCACAACACATTTTCCGAAGGAGAACTGCTCGTTACCCGAACAATGTACACCACCGATTGCGGCTGATTGAACACTACACCGGTTTCGCCAACGGAAAGCGCATAAACGGCTTCCATAAAGTCCGAACCCGGTGCAACAATGACCTTGTTGATCTCAGCATCTCCCACAGTAACCCCTTTTTCGCGGACTTCCCCCAAGACCGGCGGCACCCGCTGCATCACCGCCACAAACGGATTCACTCCGCGGTAAGTCTTCCACGTAAACGGTTCGGTTTCCACCACCGGCACTTCACTGCGTCCAGCGAAAACTTCAGCAAGCGGTTTCCCTGAAATTTTTGCCTCATTTGCCAATTCTTCCGCCCTTTTTTGTGCCAGCGTTCGAGCCTCGACTTCTTTCCAACGTTTCAGGGCGATTTCTTTCACTTCGCCAACGTTCTTCGGTTTCATTTCGCTCTTCTGCTCGGTGATCCAGTACAGCACCGGACCATTACTCCCTAAAAATGTTTCCCCTTCAAACGGCAGCGGCGTTCTGGAAAACAACTGGACGATGAGCCCGCGATCCAATCCCCTTACCATCTCGGTTTGCACTACGGTAAAAATATCCCCCAGCGGGACAGTTTTGAGTTCAAGCCCTTGCTCGGCGGCAATGCCTGTCAAGTCGGGCATCGGCGGAATCGGTTTTCCCTGCTCAAAATGTTCGTGATAGATGGCAGTGTACTCTTTCATTGTTGCCTGAATGATCGGCAGACCCGCCGATGCTTTCTCCATCGCAAGCGTTTCCCGAATCTGATCCTTCACGTCGTCAAACGGGCGGTACAGAATGCTCAAATCAATGACTTCCGACTCCTCCGAGAGTGGTAGGACAAATTCCTCTTCCTCTTCTTGGATAATGATGCGGGGTGTAACCATCGTTGATGGAGCCTCGTCTGTAATCGTTTCCGTTGCTTCACTCGCTTGATTGGCTTCATCCGTTTGGTACGAGACAAACCGTGTCAACACTCTCGGTAGTGCCGATGTTTCCGGGGCGGATTCTTCTGTTACCGGAGTTGACTCGTTTGCCGGTTCGTCGGTCGGAATCATTTCTTCGACAGGAACGGGGATGACCGGCATTACGGGGCGATTCGGTGTGGGGAACGGCATCATACCGCCGGGCATGCCGGGCATCATGCCGGGAAGTTGAGGATAGTCCGTAATTGGTCGCGTCGGTTTGCGAAACAACGTTTCTTTATTTGCTTCGTAATAGACAAGCATTTCCTCGTCGGTAATGGAGTCGAGAAGTTGTTGGTTTGGTTCGGCAACAACATATTGAAATGCCAACTCCATCGGCATAATGAATCCGCTGTCGGGCAACGTGGGATTATATCGTTTCCCTTTGTGTTGCTCAAAAAAGGCGTTCAGTTGACCGGCACTCGGTTCGCCGACTTGATCGACAAAGGAATCCACTGGCACGGCAGCCGCTTCGATTGTAACCTGCCGGTTGAGCCGCTGATACCAGTCCCAGCGGGTTGCCGGCGAGACCACACTGACCGACACATTGAGTTGCTCCAACGCCTGCTGCCACCGAAGATGCCTGGCAAGAAGATATTCGATGGTCTGATGCGAAGCACCAATGGCTCCTAACGTGTCGTCATAGACGGCATCGGAGATGTAGCCCCCTGTGAGATCACTTAACAAATTGAGGATGTCGTTCCAATCGGGGGAAATCCCGCCTTCCTGAGCATATTGAGTGATGAGCCATGTGTTAATGAGTCGTTCGGGATTTTGATTTTGCGCAACCTGATTGATGAACATTTGCAAGGGGTACAAGGCACGCATTTTTTCCTGATCGGCAGGATCGGCAAGTTGCTGATATAAGACAATGAGAAACCGACGAAGGATTTCTTGGTTGTCGTTGAGCCGATGAAGTTCGTAGGAGGTAATTCTCCCATATTGCCGGCACTCAGCATACGTTTCGATCTGCGATCCACCGCCGCCACGTCCGCCGAGAAGTTGGATGATGACTCCGAGAAAAAGGAAGGAAACGATTGCCAAGAGCGTGGCTCCTGCCATGCAACCCTTTTGATTCCGTTGAAACGTCCGAAATGGATGAAATTTCATGAATTGTTGTCCTTAACTGATTGAACTGATGTCTCTATGTTACCGTCTCTCTATTGAACAGAGTTACGAATCCGCCGCACTGACCTGTATTTCCCGAACCAATTTGATGGCTTCGTCGGGAGTCACGTTGCTGTAAACTTTGTCGTCGATGACCAGCACCGGAGCAAGTCCGCAGGCTCCGAGACATGAGACGGTTTCTACCGTGAACAGCATATCGTCGGTCGTCTGTTTTGTGTCGGACAATTTTAACTCTTTGCGTAAGGCTTCCAATATGGGTTGGGAGCCTCGGACGTGACAGGCGGTTCCGTCGCAGAGTCTACACAGGTGTTTTCCCTTGGGAATCAGTGTAAAATGAGCGTAAAATGTGGCGACTCCGAAAACGTGGGAGGGGGGCAACGCCAGCGAGGTGGCGATGAACGTCAACACTTCTTCCGGCAAGTAGCGGTAAAACTCTTGTACTTGCTGTAAGACGGGAATCAACCGGGCAGGATCGCGCTGGTTGGCTTCGAGAATTTCGACGACACGGTCAAATTTTCGCGGTGAATCGGTCATAGGACGACTCTCGGTAGTGTAATTAGGACTTCCGATGGGTAGCATTATCCTCATTCCCCTCAAAATGTCAAGCCGGTTCACGGGATTGCGGCGGTGTTGTTTCGGCGTTACAATATCCGGCATGCGGGACGGGCGGTCGCTGCTCCTTTGGGAGGAGAGGAAAGTCCGGGCTCCTTCGGACACGATGACGGATAACATCCGCCGACCCCAAGGTCAGGGAAAGTGCCACAGAAAAGATACCGCCGTGTAATATCGGAGGGCTTACGCCCCCCGCTCCTTTGCCGGTAAGGGTGCAATGGTGAGGTAAGGGCTCACCGCAATTCGGGCAACCGAATTGGCAGGGCAAACCCCATCGGGAGCAAGGTCAAGCAGGAGTGAGGCTGTCCGAGCCGATTACAACTCCGGGTGGACTGCTCGAGAAATCAGGTAACTGATTTCCTAGATAAATGACTGCCGCTCTGGTAACAGAGAACAGAACCCGGCTTACAGTCCCGCGTTTTTTGTTGAGCCGCCTCACCTTGTGAGGTACATGGTTGTTTGCGCACTGCTAATCCAGCACCGGCAATACCAGTTCGCCACGTCTTTGCGCCTCTTCGTCAATGAAAGCACCGAGTCTTGGCGCATTTGCGTCAAGCCAAAGAATAATACGCCGCCGATCTTCCGTCGAAACTGCATCGCGGTGGGTGTCATCGAACAAAACCTGACCGAGCCGACTGTTGGCGGCACCAACGCTACCCGGTATCGCCCGACTGCCGCCCGACTCGCCGCTCCGAACCGTTGTCCCTAACATGCCGCCCGCATAAACAAAAACGTAAGGTCGCAAGTCGCCAAAATCCATCCTCACAGGACCCGCTTGCCGCGAATTTGCGTGCAATTCACGATGACAACCGACGCAACTCTTTTCAAAGACCGGTTGGACTGTTCGATAAAACGTAATCGGTTCGACATGACCAATCTCCGGTTCCAATTTCGACGGCGGACGTTGGAATGCCTTTGCCTGTAAATTTGGCACCGAAATTTGCGTCGGTTCATGGCAACCGGTGCAGACCAATCTCTCGCCGGGATGAAGGTATGTCACTGACCGCATCGTTTGGACTGCCATACCGTTTTCGTCCAGTATTTGGAACAGAAGTTGTTTGTTCGGCGGTGCTTCAAAGAAGACGCTGCCATCGTCTTCCACCGGCACCGTGCCGAGCGGAATACGGGGCGTGTTCTCCGTAGCGTAACCGATAAACGGCTTGTCCATCCACGGATTCGGCTTCAGAATGACCTGAAACACACGCAACCGCTTGATCGGTCGATCCGTAGGCAACGGCAGATGGGACAAATTGACGTTCAGAGCACCAATCGTTGCCGTGTGGTTAGCGTTCACAAAATCTTCCCCTTGCGTCGTCTGCCGAGGAATGATCGGCGGAACCGTGCGTGCCCGAACGGGAAACGGTTTCGTGAGCCGTAGTCGCGGATCGTAACCAATCGGTAGAATTTCCCTTTCGCAAATCAATTCTTCGTTGCCGAATCGGTCAAGAACGACAAGGTCTTCCCACGCATTGCAGAGGAACAAGTCTTCGCTGAGCGGCATCGGTGCTCCGTAACGATATTGTCCCCGAGCGGAAGATTCGCTTTCCGGGAATGGTGTGTACGGCGTGATCCGCCGCATTTGATTCATGTGATAATCATTTTTCTCACGCAGATCCAAAATAACAAGCGAGCCGAATGTTTCACCGTGATGCGGTGCCGCTGTCAATACATAACGATGCGAATCGGGAATCGCCCGAATGTGCATCTGCGTCATCGGAAGAGCACTCGGTGCATCGGGACAAGTGCCGAAACGGTGATCGCCATGCTTTTTGCCGATCAGAAATTCCAGATCGTCAACGAGTTCCGAGAGCGGTTTGGATCGGTCAAAGTCGTCGAGTTCCCGCAACGGTGTGTCCACACCGGTAATCCGGGACAGCGGATGATGATTCAAGGTATGCCACGGCAACGGATAATTACCGGTCGGTGCCCGAGGATCGCGACCATCGGGAAAACATGTCCAGAAGAGCGAGCCGAGGCAGTTTTCGCGGTCGACGTAGTCCCAACGTGTGTACACGATCATTCCGTTGTTATCGACGCTCGGTTGCCATTCACTGGTCTCGAAAAAACTAATCGGATAGATGTCGCTCCCGTCAGATTTCATGCTATGCAGAACATACGTCGGAACCCGCAACCATGCTTCTTCACCAAAGCAACGGATGAACCCGCCGCGACGTTCCGAAATGAACACAACCCGACCATCCGGTAACGGACAGGGATCAAAATCGTTGTGCGGACCGTCGGTCAACTGCATGATGTCAGTGCCGTCAACTTGCATCTTGAAAAGATTGAACGACGTATCCGGCGACCATCTCCAACGATGCTCCCTCGAACCGCTGTGAGCGAAATAGACGGTCTGCCCATCGTAATCAAGTTCCGGCGAATGAAAGGAACCGTAGTCGAGTTTTCGTCCCGCCAATCGTCCCCCTCCACCGGCAACTACGGTACGCCCTTCGATCAGGTTCTTGACTGTTGGAGTCTTGTCGCGCCAACCCGTGATCGTGAAAATGCCGCCGCCGTGAATCGTGTTAAAGCCATAATTTTGTGTGGCGAAATGTCCCCCCATCCGGTCGGTGTTCCATGCATTCGTCAGACGACTGCCGGCATAACATGCTCTGCCAAGAAACAGGATACAGTCGATCTCCATCAAGAGCGGATCAGCGAACATGATTTGTCGCCGCAGGGCACATGCCGCAAAGTAATCCGGTCCGCTGATTGCCGAAATGGGTTTGCTTTGAATACCATCTTGCAGACGTGTGAAGTCGGCTATCAGTCGGGTGAGCAGCGCAAGATTACCGTGCCGTTGGTGTAACGATTCGAGCATCGCTTCGGTTCGACGCAGAACGACATATACCGGTTCCGTCTCATCGGGCAGAATGAGAGCATGTTTATCGTACACTTGTTCGGCGGCACCTCGCGGCAATTTCGTGGTGCCGTCGATCTGTTTTTTTAGGTCGATGTATTGTTCGCCCCATGTTGCGAACACACCGGGTCGAAACGCATCGGGATCGATTGCCGTAAGTCCATACTCCACAACGGCTTTGCGTAAATCATCGGGACCGCCTTCTAACCGAGGAATGTTCTTCGGCGGCTTCTCACCGGGCTTGACGGTCGGTTCGATTTGAATACCGCTGGTCGGAAACAGCCGGTCAATCAATGCCGATTGCAACACAACTCGACCGTTACTCCAATGGGCAAGCGAACCGGCTAATGCGTAAGTCAGTGAGGCTGTGTGAATACCGTGTGCCTCAACAATCGCTTGCATCGTTTCGGACAGTTCGGTAGGTTGCCAAGAATTGGTAGGTTGCCGACCGCTGGGCGGCAACACTGAAATCGGCTCGAAATCGCAACCGAGGAGCAACATGTTGTTTTGACCGAAGATTTTCAACGCATCAATAGCACCGCGACAGGGCAGCCCCCCTTCGACGAGCGATCCGACGGCAAATACAGTATGCGGCGGCGTTTCGCTTTTCGGTCGATTGAGTTCAACGGAGCCGAGCGATACTCCGTCAGCAAACAGTTCGGCTTTTCCGCCGCGGAACTCAACGGCGAGTTTTCGCCAAACGCCATCGGCAACGTTCAAAGTCGTGTGGAGATGATCCGGCTGATTACCGGGCAGATATAGGGTAAGGCGACCGCTTCCCGTCATGGTAAACATTTCCCAATGCCGTGGGGAACTTTTCGGTTCGTATGCAACGAGAATGCTGTACGAACCCAGATCATCAATTTTTGCCATCATTTCGACTCGCAGCGGCTGTTCATTGAAGAGCGGCGAGCCGGGAAATTTCAAACCCGTGGCGTTCGGTGCGAAGGCGAAACCGTGGTCGGCATCGACGGACGGCACCGCAACGGCAAGAATCGGCTCCGTCATATCCACGGCGGTATCAACTGGCGTGATGCGATGAATCATCGGCGGCAGTTGTGCCGTTGCCGACACAAAAAATGACAGAAATAGTATGACGATCAACAGACGTTTCACGGATAACCTCATTTTTACCCACATTGTAATCGTAATCGACACGGAAATTCAACCCCTCCGACGGTGCCGGCTTGATTCTTTCGCCATTTCGGTAACAATGATGCAAAACCGAGAAAAGCTATTTCAAAACACCATGCAATACAGAACTTTTGGCAAAGATAAACGTCAAGTTTCCATTCTCGGATTCGGCTGCATGAGATTGCCGACAGACAACGGAAGACAAGACGGTGTCGTCGATGAAAAAGAAGCCGAACGAATGATCCGATACGGAATCGATCATGGGATCAACTACGTGGACACCGCCAAGGTTTACCACAACGGCGACTGCGAGGCAATTCTAGGTCGTATTCTGCAAAACGGCTATCGGGAAAAGGTTTCCCTCGCCACCAAACTGCCGACGTGGGAAATCCAATCGGTTAAGGATGCTGACCGGATTTTCAACGAACAACGCCGAGACCTGAAAACGGAAAAAATTGATGTCTATCTGATTCACAATCTCCAGCGGATATTTCGAGACATCTTCCTGAACTGTCGGCTTGCCGAGTGGGCTTGGAAAAAAAAGGAAAAGGGAGAAATCGACTACGTAGGCTTCTCTTTTCACGACGACTATGCTTTTTTCAAGGAAATCGTTGATTCCTTTGATCGCTGGGACCTTTGCCAGTTGCAGTACAATTACACCGGAGAAACGACACAAGCCGGGACACAAGGACTGGTGTACGCCGATCAAAAAGGGTTGTCGATGGTCATTATGGAACCGCTTTTCGGAGGAGTGTTGGCTAAACCGGTGGGAAAAATGGGACAACTCTTTGCCGACACAGGAAATAAGTTTAATCCAGTGGACTTGGCACTGCGCTGGCTCTGGAATCGTTCCGACATTTCGGTCGTGTTGAGCGGCATGTCCTCGTTTGAACAGGTCAAACAGAACCTCGAAATTGCCGAAAAGGGAACCGTCGGAAACCTGACGGCGGAAGAGCAAGCGTTCATCGGAAAATTACAACAGGCTTATGACGAGTCGCAGCCGATCAAGTGTACGAAGTGCGGATACTGCACCAAGGACTGTCCGGCAGGAGTGGACATTCCATACAACTTTGAATTCTACAACAACTTTGTTGCCGCCGGGGCAACGGACAGCAGAGGATCGAAAGACCCTCCCCTCTACAAACTGCTGTACGGTGCCATGAAGCCGGAACAGAGAGCGGATCAATGCACTGAGTGCGGAAACTGTGAGACGGTTTGTCCCCAGCAGTTGCCGATTCGGGAACTGCTGGCAAAAGTTCACCAAACGTTGGGCTGAAAACAAGATGCAAGAATAGCGGATAACGCCCTGATGGTATTTTCAACAAACTATGAGCGAATTCCTCGATTTAGACGAAGTGCAACTGGACATTGGTCGCCGGGATCGGTGTGGTTTTTCCGAAGTGATCTACGGCGAAGGCAAAACCAAAGAAACGATTCTCAAAACCTTTCGAGCCTTTGCCGAAAAAAACGTCGATGCTTTTGCGACTCGTGTCGATACGGACAAAGGGAATTTTTTACAGCAACAACTTTCGGGACACTCTTTTCGCTACAATGAAGTTGCACGGACGTTCCGTCTTTTTCCGATCAATCACACGGAAACCGAGCCGCATGGCAAAATCGCCATTGTTTCGGCAGGAACCAGCGATGCGCCGGTTGCCGAAGAAGCCCGCGAAACCGCCCTCTGGACCGGAGCAGAAGTCCTGTTCATTCAGGATGTCGGCGTAGCCGGTCCGCAACGTTTACAAGCAAAATTGCCACTCATCAAGGATGCCGATGTTGTGATTGTCGTTGCAGGATTTGAGGGGGCATTGCCGAGCGTGGTCGGCGGTCATGTGGCATGTCCGGTCATTGCCGTCCCCACGAGTGTGGGTTACGGAGCCAATTTCGGAGGTCTTGCCGCCCTGTTGGGGATGCTCAACAGTTGTGCGTCCAATGTTACCGTCGTTAATATCGACGCAGGCTTCAAAGCCGGTTACGTGGCGGGACTCATTGCGAAAAGGAACCCATCAACAAACTGATTATTTACAAGAGCCGCAGGGGCAGCACAGCGAGACTTGCGGGTTCAATCGCCCATGAAACATGCCATTCGTTTTGAGCACGATGCTCTCCATTTTTCGGCTTCGCATTTTATTACGTTCGGTACGCCGGAAAAGGTTGAAGCCTTGCACGGACACAACTTTCGGATCAAGGCGGAAGTTTCGGGACCGCTCAATCGCCGGGAATATGTGGTCGATTTTTTGATAGCCTTTGAGGCTCTCAAAAAAATTTGCGAAACAATGTCGCACAAGGTATTGCTTCCCCGCGATCATCCCTACATTACCATCAAGAAGGGGGACGACTCGGTTCATGTATCGATGCCGCCGCTCCAATGGGCGTTTCCGGCTGAAGACACATTGACGTTGCCTGTTCGGAACACGACAACGGAATCACTGGCAGAATACATCGCAGGACTTTTTCGGGAATTGCTCGAACAGGAATCGGCATTTGAACTGCCGCTGTCGCACTACGGCATTACCATTGAATTGGAAGAATCTCCCGGCATGTGGGCGGTCTTTCGGAACAATTAGTCCACGTTCAACAGTTCTGTCGCTTGGAAGAAAAACAGAAATACTATTTGTTCAAAGGAGCAGGGGCGGGCGGCATCACCAATCCAGTGGCTTCTGCCATGCGGATCTCAACTCGTCCACGCTTACCGAAAATGACTTGCCGAACAACAATATCGGCTCTGATGTTACCGTGCCGAATTTGCGTATCGGTAAACCCTTAAATAGCGATTCAACCTCCGTCGCATGTTCCGGTTCGACTTCAATCACGAATCGGCTATTTGCTTCGCTGAACAATTCTACTTCATCAAAATGTCCCGGCAGTATTGCCCCCAACCTGCCGGCAATACACATCTCGGCAATCGCCACTGCCAAACCTCCTTCATTCAAATCGTGCGCACTCCGAATCAGTCCCTGCATCATTGCCGCATGGAGCGTTTTGTACAACATCCTTGCTCTCTCAGGGTACAAGCGGGGAACGTCGCCTCCCCGCAATTTCTGTACTCGATTGAAATACGACCCGCCGAATTCTGTTCGGAACGTGGTCCCTAAATGATACAAAACGTTCCCTGCTTGCTTCAAATCCATTGTTACGCATTTGGACACGTCTTCGATCTGCCCCATTGCCGAGATCAACAGCGTCGGCGGAATGCTAATCGGCTCACCATCCGGCGGTCGGAATTCGTTGTTCAAACTGTCCTTGCCGCTGATAAAAGGCATTTCAAATTCGAGTGCCGTAGTGTAACACGCCAGTGCCGCCTCCACGAGCGAACCGAGTGTTTCAGGACGATCCGTATTTCCCCAGCAGAAATTGTCGAGCAAGACAATGGTTTTCGGATTCGCCCCGACGCATACGGCATTACGCACTGCTTCGTCGATTGCCGATGCCGCCATTTTGTAGGGATCAAGGTCGCCGTACATCGGATTCATTCCACATGCAATCACGAGCCCACGCCGCGAATCCAATCGAGGACGTATAACCGCTGCATCACTGGGACCATCATTCATTGCCCCGATCAGCGGCTTAATGACACTTCCTCCTTGAACTTCGTGATCATACTGACGAATGATCCAGTGTTTGCTGGCAACATTGAGTGACGAGAGAATGTTGAGCAATATCTTCTTAAAATCCAGTCGGCTCGGAAAGGCTAACGGTTGGAATGGCAGTTGCTGATGGACTGCTTCCCGAATCACCGGCGGACGACCTTCATGGAGCAACTGCATATCAAGGTCAGCAACCTGTTGCCCATGGTAGTTCAGTACGAGTCGTCCTGTCGGCTTGAACGTTCCCAAGACCGTTGCTTCGACATTTTCAGATTCGCAAAGTTGCCGGAACTCTTCCCAATTTTCCGGGGGTATTGCAAGCACCATCCGCTCTTGGGCTTCGGAAATCCAAATTTCGGTGTAACTCAACCCTTCGTATTTGAGCGGCGCATTGGAAAGTTCGACTTCGGCACCGATTTTCTCCCCCATTTCACCGACGGCACTGGAAAATCCGCCTGCCCCGCAGTCCGTAACGGCGTTGTACAAGTTCCGATCCCGTGCCTGCAACAGCACATCGAGCAGCATTTTTTCCGTGATGGCATTGCCGATTTGGACGGCACCGCCGGAAACCGACTCGCTTTCGTGGGTCAACTCCGCACTGCTGAAAGTTGCTCCGTGAATTCCATCCCGACCGGTACGTCCACCGAGGGCAACGATCAAGTCGCCCGGCTTCGGTTCCTTGAATGATTTATCTTTGGGCAAAATGCCGACGTTGCCACAGAAGACCAGTGGGTTGGCAAGATAACGTTTGTCAAAATAGACCGCCCCATTCACCGTCGGAATACCCATACGGTTGCCGTAGTCCCGAACGCCGGAGACGACTCCATTCATGACCCGCCGAGGATGTAACACGCCGACTGGAATTTCTGCGGGATCAATGTTCGGCGGAGCAAAGCAAAACACATCGGTTGATGCGATAGGCTTCGCTCCCATACCAGTCCCCATCGGATCACGGATCACCCCGCCGAGACCCGTGTTCGCTCCGCCGTAAGGTTCGAGAGCCGAAGGGTGATTGTGCGTCTCGACTTTGAAGCAAACGTTGTATTCGTCGTCGAACGCGATCACACCGGCATTATCCGAAAAGACACTCACGCACCGCCGGGCAATATAGGGATTCCTTTCGCAGAGTTTCTGCGTAGCGGCAAAAATCGTCTCTTTGAGCATGTTGTCAAACTGCTTCTCGTAGATAACCTCTCCTTCGGGATTCTTGCGGATAAAATGAATTCGTCCCGCCAATGTTTTGTGCGAACAGTGTTCGCTCCAAGTTTGTGCGAGCGTTTCGAGTTCGATGTCCGTCGGATCACGGTCAAGCGTTTCAAACGCAGTCCGGATGGTCTGCATTTCCGTCAACGAAAGATAGAGTTGCCCCTCTTTGCTGAGCCGCTGTAACTGTTTATCATCCATGCCGCGAATCGGCACGGTAATGAGATTGAATTCGTATGATGAACCGACGAGCAACTGCGTAAAGGGAATTTTGCCGAAGATAATCTGTTCGATGGCATCGTTGGCGAGGAGTTTCGATGCCAGTATTTGCTTGTCGTTTTCGTCAATGCCGGTGATCCAGTATTTTTTGAAGGTACGGAGCGCATCGGTTACGAGTCCGAAGTCGACAAGGAGTTTTTGAGCGTTTTCTGCCACGGAATCGGTAACGCCCGACTTCGGCAGAACGTAGATCGCGGCATCGTCTGCCGTTTGGTTCACCGTGGAGACTTCAACACGTTCCACGACGGGATCGGCAAGAAGTTTGGGGGCGAGTTCGGTAATTTTTTCCGCGTCGTCGGTGCCGTTTTGGATTTCGAGGAGGTATCCGTAAGCGGTTTTTGCGGAGACGTGATCGGAGAGTCCAAGATCGAGCGCATCTTGGGCGATGGTTTTACCGTGAACATCGGGCTGTCCGGGAGCAGGAAAAATGCAGATTTCCCAAAGCATGGGAAAAGTAGTTTTGGTAAACAATGCGGAACGGTCATTCTACCGGATTGGCAAAAACTTTCAATACTGCTTATTGTACGCCGTCGATTATGCACCCAATCGCACTGCCTCGTGGGGCTTGTCAATGGCACTGTTTGGGTTATAATGGATGGTCTTACGTCGTCAGGAAACCGAATATGGCTAAAGGTAAAAAGAGTAAAAAGAAGGCGGAAACGGTCTTTCTCGTCTGCGAAGAAACAGGAGAGTATAACTACGCTATCCGAAAAAAGCCGGGGGGAGAAAAACTCAAATTGAGCAAATACTGCCCCAAACTGCGGAAACATACCGTTCATAACGAGAAGAAAAAATAACCGTAAAATAACCGTTTCTGCGACTGTGTGCAGAAACGATGTCTCTTATTCTGTTGAGTACGTCGAAACGTTGGACAATCCGTCGGTCTAATCCAGAGTTGGAACGATTTTTAGTTTCGGCGGCGAGAGTTTCTGACCTCGTCGCTGCGCTCCTCGTTGCGCGAGGAGTAAACACGGTCGATGCAGCGAATGATTTCCTCAACGTCAGTCTCAAAACACATCTGCGCGAGCCTGCCCTTTTGCCGGGTTGCAAAGAAGTTGCCGAACGACTCTTTCAGGCAGTTCAAGAAAAGCAGAAGGTTGCCATCTATGGTGATTACGATGTGGACGGAATCACCGGAATTGCCATTCTCCACCAAACGCTCAAAGAGTTGGGCGGAACAGTCTGCTATTATGTACCGAGCCGACTCGATGAAGGTTACGGGCTCAATTCCGATGCTCTCGGAAAGTTGGTAAAGGACGACGTGAAGGTCGTCGTTACGGTTGATTGCGGTATTGGAAGTTACGAAGAAGCCCTCGCAGCAAAGCGGTGCGGTATTGATCTTCTAATTACCGACCATCACACTCCCGGTGCAGAACTTCCCGATGCTGTGGCGATTGCACATCCGCAACTCGTCCAGCGGAACGGCAAATGGTTTTCACCCTCTGCGCTTTCCTCCGACGAACTGGAACAGTCGGAAAAATATCCTTTTCCTTTTCTGTGTGGAGCGGCAGTTGCCTTGAAAGTCGCCTGGGCTGTCGGGCAGTTGGCAAACGAGGGACTCGGTAAGCCGGTTTCCGAAAAGTTTCGCAAGCGACTCACAGAAATGCTCGGCTTGGCAGCAATGGGTACCGTTGCCGATTTTGTGCCGCTGCATGACGAAAACCGGGCATTGGTGCGAGGGGGACTTCAGTTCCTCTTACCGCCGACCGCCTCCATAGGATTGCAAAGTCTTTTCAAAGTGGCAAAGTTTGAGGAGAAAAACAAACCGATCACGCCGGAGTTCGTAGCGTTTCAACTTGCTCCCCGAATTAATGCCGCCGGTCGACTCGGTCAGGCGGGGTTTGCCGTTGAACTTTTGATCAGCGAAGACCCGCAGCGAACAAAAACACTTGCCGAAGAAATTGATCGCCTCAATGATGAGCGCAAAACAACGGAGCGGCGAATCCTTCTTGAAGCGGAACAGCAAATTCAGGAGCGGTTCGATCCGGTCAATGATCCGGCGTTTGTGCTGGCGGGCGATTGGCATCGGGGAGTGATCGGCATTGTGGCAGGGCGACTGATGGATCGGTATCATCGTCCGGTTGTCATGCTGGGAACGGACAAAATGGGATTGTCGGCGGCAGTCGGATCGGCACGGGGTATTTCCGGCTTCAATTTGTACGATGCCCTGCACGCATGTGAAGAATATCTCGTGCGGTTCGGAGGACACGAAGCGGCGGCAGGTTTGACTGTCGAAAATAAAAAAATTGATGCGTTCCGAAAGGCGTTCTGCGAAGTGGCGGCACAGAGAATTTCGACAGAAGAGCGGATTGCCGAATTGGTTCTTGACGGCTTTTTCCCATTGACGGCGTTTACTCCGCAGTCAGTGAGGCAAATTTTTCAATTAGCCCCGTTTGGCAGTGCGAATCCGAGTCCGATTTTCGCAGCAGAACAGGTTACGGTCCATAATGTTCAAGCGATGGGTCGGGAGGGGAATCATTTTGCTGCCCATTTTAACCAGGGCAGAGGATCGTTGCGCGGGGTGGCTTTTCATCGGAGCGAATGGATCGAATCCATGAAGCCGTACAGTGCACCGATGGACATTGCTTTCAAGGTGAAGACGAACGACTTCAATGGACGAGTGGAACTCGACATTCTCGACTGGCGAAGAAGCGGCGGATGAAACGGAGCCGTAATAGTCGGACCGTGCCACAAAAACGAACAAAAAGAGCCGGAGACGGAGCGGTGCTCTGTTCCCGGCTCCAAAAACTTCTGAAAAGGCTATAATGGGGCGATGAAAAAAATACTCTCCATTGTTCTCGGAACCCTGCTGTCCTTTCCTTTGTGGACGGGGATTCCTCATGCGCAAGCCTATTCCCCCGAAGTAGTCATCCAAGACGATCTGACCGAACAGCAGGCGATGGACATCCTGCTGAAATTGATGGTCAACAACGCTCAATGGGTGGAAACGCAGTTCCGGGACACCGGCAATCTGTACCCGAACACCGGTTACTTTTGTGATGCCGGTGATGCTGCTAATCAGGGCAACCGCACGAACAACAACTACGCACTGATGTACGCCCTGCTCTACCAAGAGTTGCCGAACAGTCAGTACCCGATGGACGGTCAGTACAAGCAAAACCTGAAAGAAAAGTCCATCAAGGCGATTCGTTACGCCCTTTTCACGCATGACAGCAACGGCGTGAACATTGACAACAAACCGTGGAAGACCGCCGGGTGGCAATCGTCGTTCTACGCAGGTCCACTCCTGCTCGCGGCTCGCATGATGTGGGACTACCTTGACGATGAAGCCAAAGCCGCAGCACTGAACGTTGCGGTGGCACAGGGGGACAAGGCAGTGAACAGACCCCCGGGGAGTTATTTAGTCGGCAATACACAGGCGGAAGAAAATGCTTGGGACACCAATGGTCCCTCCATTGCGTATAACCTGTTCCCCGACCATCCCCGTGCGGCGGCGTGGCGGGAAGCGGCGATCAAGTATGCGATGGCTGCGGTCGCCAGAAAAGCAGACTTGCAGGACACGACACTCGTGGACGGTAAGCCTGCCAGTGAGTGGTTTGGCGGAATATGGAATATATTCAATGACTATTCGCTCGAAAACCATAATATGTTCCATCCGATGTATCTGGAAAGCCCGGCAAAGTGCATCGCGGCTTCGGCGGCGCAGTTCGCCTATTGCGGAAACGAGGTGCCGGAAGGTTTTAAGTACAATCTCGACAAGATTTTCAAAAACGGCTTGGTAGCAGTTACTCTTCCCACCGGACAATGGGCATTCCCGCAAGGCTGCGACTGGCAACTGCTGCTGATGTGTCAAACCGCAACCTTAGCCTACCAAGCCATCGTGTTTCAGGATGAGGGGGCGAGACTGCTCGAATCGCGGCTTTTGCAACTTGCACTCGAACGTCAGAAGGACAGCGGGGATGGTCGGCTGGTCAGGGACGGCGATGCGAGCATCTATGGGCGCGAAGGTGCCGAAATGGAGGGGCTACTCACTGCCTATCTGTTGCATCGATATTTGGGAAAGTGGCCCGAACAGAAGACGATCCGCAACTGGAATGACTTTGTCGATCAATACGATAGAGTGTTTTCCTTCATGAACGGAACTGTGTTGACTCGCCAGAATCGAAACCGCTTTACCTCGATTTCTTGGGGTAGTCCGACCAATAATTACTTCTTCGGACACATCGTCCCGAACAGTAACAACTACCTGCACGAGGGTCATGTGATTCATCCGAATCTTCCCAATGCTTTCGGACGGATTGCTTTGGAAGGCAAAGTGCCGATTCGGAGTGCCGGTGCTCACGTCGAAAAGATCGGTACGGACAGTTTCTCCTCGGTCGGCTACGTTAGGGAAGGTAAAGATAAGGAAAGCAACGATATTGAACGTTATGTGGCGATGACTTCGCTGCCGGGAAACGCCGTGGTGCTGATGGATGTTATCCGGGCGACGGGCGATGTGAACGTGACCGCCAACCACGTGCTGCCGATTTCGTTTCAGACAGACCGCACCACCGGGATCAAGAAAACGATTGAAACTTCCGCCGACGGATCAGAGACCTTTGATGTAGGTCCCTGGAACCCGCCTGCCATAGGCTCGCTGGAAGGCTCGGCAAGCAAGACATACACCGGCGACTGGGTGATGGTGGACGACGGTAACATCACCGTCATCTTGGACAAATCCCGAAATATCTTCTTCGGCGACCGTGTCTTCAGTTCACGAATTTACGGCTCCACGTTGAAATTCGGTGCGGAAACAGGAACCGTTTCCGCAGGCGACACGGTCAGTAAAGCCGTCAATGTCGTACTGTCGAACGTCAGCAAACAAGAGATGCTGACAGTCAAAAACAACATCACGTATCTCACGATGCCGGACGGTTGGCAGGGTCTGCTGCTCAAAGATACAGACGGCAGGGAATACGCCATCGTTAACAACTTTTACGGTGGGGATGGTACAGCGACATTCAACTACACCGGTAAATTTGGCACCCCGGTCATCCTGCAAGGCTCGTCGATTGACAACGCCGGTCATTGCACTCTGACGCTCACCGGTGGCACCATGTCCACGTACTACACGCCACTTGATCAATGGGTGAAGGTCAACGGAACCGGGATCATCAAAGTTGTCAACATCGACGACGAAAACAAGTTTTATATCCACAACGACGGCAAGGCGACGGTATCGGTGGACATCACGTTCACGAAGGATGGAGTGCCAGTCGGCAGTCGTACCGGCTGTTTGGCTGCAAACGGAGCGTCTTACGAGGTGAGCCTGGTCGGCGGAAGGACGGTCGTTGTAACTTCCGTCGAAACGATTCCCAAACACCCCTAAAAACCGCCGGACGGCAGTCCCTGCTTGTTTATTCCGTTTGGAAGGAGTAGAATTCCTACGACGTGTTGTTCAATTTGACATCCTCTATTCAACGATGAGTTCACTCAAAGGTACCCAGACAGAAAAGAATTTGCTCACCTCATTTGCCGGCGAATCGCAGGCACGGAACCGCTACACTTTTTTTGCTTCCCAGGCGAAAAAGGAGGGCTACGAATGTGTTGCCGCCGTTTTTGAGGAAACCGCCGCTCAAGAGAAGGAACATGCCAAACGGTTCTTCAAGTTCCTTCAAGGGGGAAACGTGGAAGTTGTGGCAATGTTTCCGGCGGGCATCGTCGGCACGACGATGGAAAATCTCAAAGCGGCTGCCGACGGTGAATACGAGGAATGGAATGAAGCCTATCCCCGGTTCGCAGAAATTGCCAAGAAGGAAGGATTCACGGAAATCGCTCAAACTTGGACTGCCATCAGCGTTGCCGAAAAACAGCATGAAAAACGTTATCGGGGGTTTTTGAAAGCGATAGAAGCCGGAACGATTTTCAAGCGGGAAGGAGTCGTTTGGCATTGTCGTAATTGCGGTTTCACATTTGCCGGTCCCAGTGCTCCCGAAAAATGTCCCGCCTGCCTGCATCCGCAGAGTTATTTCCAAATCCTCGCCGAAAACTGGTAGAAAAAGAACGGAACCACCATCGTACGATTACGGTTTTTGTTTTTCTGTGAGGCTTGCAAGGACATCAGAGTTTTCTCAAAAAATCGAAAAACTCTTTGTGAAATTTTGCCCAGTCGTCGCCGAAACAAGATTCAAAATCCTTGATTCGGATTTCATCGGAATCTTCCGATTCCGGCGTTTTGTTCTGCATAATTGCCAAATATTCCACCAGTTCTTTCGGACGCTTTTTGACAAGATAAAAGGTCAATCCCCAAGCGAGTGCATAATAGTCGAGGGCGGTGTCTGCACTGTAAAACAGATCATCGTCTTTGATCATCTTTTTGAACGGCGATTCCCGGTGAGGTCGGTCTAAATACCGTTTGAGTTGTGTCAATCGGTATCGGTTGACGTGTGGTCCGAGCGTCCAGCCAATGTTGTTCCGCGTGTCGGGAACTTCGTGAAACACCGCCAACCCTTCGCACAGCCAACGGGGAATGGTAGGGGCAAATCGGGAGTGCATGCCGGTATTGAAGCCGACTTGATGTACCGCTTCGTGAATTACGGTCATAATATTGTTATATGAATTGGGCTGTGTCAAAAGTCTCTGGATATCAACACTGGTTGCCCGTCTCGGATTCCCTTCTTGCCGAGGTTGCTGTCCTGACATATCATACACGGCAATACGGTTCGTCAATTTATGATAGTAAGCACACATATCTTTTGAGAGGGATACATTGTCTAATTTGGCATATTGTCGAAAATGTCCCTCATTGGAAAAAACAATGACCACCATGGGAAATTCCGGCTTGCTTAGTTCCACACCGAGTCTCTTCCAGTGCAATGAGTATTGTTCATGCAGCTTTTCTAAAAGTCTGCCATACCAGTTTGCAAAAGGTCTGGAAGTGGTGTACACGACAATAAATGAACCATACATATCAAGATAATTGTATCCTTCCCGCGGTGGAAATTCCTCTTTGAGCCGTTCAATCATTTCCGCTTTGAGATAAGGTACAAATGGAATATCATCGCTTCTTCTGGTGATAACGTTTTCCCTATCAATAATGTATCGTCGTCCATCCCTTGCTTCGAACGCAAAACTGTCTGATGATTCCAAAACGATCTGTCCCTCTTCTACGATTCGTCCCTCTTCACTGCGTTCTTTACCTTGCTTGTCTTTGAATCGGACATATTCCAGTGCCGAGGCGGTCTCGAGACACAGAACAAACGAAAAAACAAAAACGAGCGAAAAAATGCGAAAATTCATCTTGTCCATACAGGGCAAAATCAGTATTATGCCTATTGATTGTACCGTAAACCGGTCGGAAAAAAAGGAATATGAAAAGTAAAAAGGTGAAAATGTTGTTATCGATATTCGGCGGCTTTGCGATACTGTTGTCCGGTTGCGCCGTCGAAAACGAACACATTGCCAAATTACCGCTTTTTGAAGCCAAAAGTGATCGAATTCCCGGTCTCGACCCTCCGCATTTGCGAAAAAAGATCATTCGGGAAAAGGGAGCAAAAGGAGCAACGGCAACCGAATCGGAAAGAGAAATTCTCGTTGCGCAACTGATGCTCGAGTATCAAACGTCTCCCGATCCGAACATGCGTCGGGAAGCGGTCGATGCACTAGCAAAGATTCCGCATCCGCAGCGAGACCGGTACTTGCTGGAGATTTTGCAGGACGAAAATCCGTTTGTCCGGCTATCGGCATTGGAAGCACTAGGCAAAACGTACAGTGGTCCGAAGGAAGACTGGCAGGCATTGCTCATTGACCGAATGAAAGCAGATACGGACAAAGATGTCCGGGTGGTTGCGATACGAATTCTCGGTAACATCAGTCCGAAGGACACGACGAGTGATTCTTATCGTACCGTTGTTGTGGAATTGGGAAATTTGCTGTACGACAAAGTACCGGCAGTCTGTTATGAAGCAATGCAATCGCTTCAAAAAATCACGGATAAGGATTACGGCAACGACATTAACCGATGGGTACATTTTATGCGTTATGTCAAAGGGGAAGTACCGGACTTGCCCGCTGAACGCACTTTTGCAGAAAGAATGCCGCGAATTGCCCTGCCGATGTTTAAGTGAAGGAAAACGGAGTCGGAAGAATCTGCTGCCATTTACGGTATAGGAGTTCAAATAGCATCATGTCCAATGCCCCCAATGGAAATGGCGACAGTGATTCTCACATTCGCACCACCCTGTATCAGTGGTCGGCACGAATGTCGGGAATTGCTTTCGGCATGGTCATTCCTGCCACCATCGGAGTCGGACTCGACCGACTCTGTGGAACCGTTGTCCTGTTTGCCATCCTCGGAGCCGTTCTCGGTATGACACTGGGTTTTTGGCAACTCCTCAAAATTGCAGGTACCGTCAATGGGGGAGACAAATGCCCTGATCCAAGGGACAACGAGTCGCTCTAGCGAATTGACCAACGAGCAGCGTTTCCGGTCTGGTGACTCGCCAAAGGTTTGTTATTTTCCCACCTTCTCACGGCGAAAATCCAGTTTTTTTCCCAACCGCTTGTCCAGTTTCTCCGCCTGCTGATTGATTCGATCAATCAATCTCTTCAAAGTCTCCAATTCGTCTCGGAATGCCAATATCTGGGTCGTCATCGCTTCCAACGACGCAAAGAGAGAATCCATGGCAGGCAAACGATACCAATCCTGCGATGTCTTTCGGATCGAGTGTTCAATCCCTCGCCGCAATGCCATCGTAAAGAAGAAGAGCAACAACGCCCCCCAAATAATCAGCCAGAACAACGATTCCATGTATCGGTCAATCCCAAACAATGGTTTGTCATACCACAAAGAATCAATAAAAAAGTTTTTTGCCAATAGAGCCAATAAAAGCAGGACCATCGTACTGAGCAAGACCTCGTAAAGGCTACGGAACCAGAGACGTTGACATTTCTGAACCAACCGGTCGGTCATCGTTTCCAGTTCTGCACTAATTTCGTCAAGCAATACTTTGTTTGTCTGCTTCGATTCGGACTGGATCACGTTTGGCTGGCAGAGTTGTGAGGGGATGCGGGCATCTGTGGCAAAACCGGTCAAAATCAGAGCGGATTCTTTGAGTTGATTCGACTCCTCAATGGAAAACTCCGGCAGGATGGGAGCCTTTTTGGATCGGCGATTCCGCAATCGGCGGACGCTCTCAAACGATCCCCAAAGCGCCAGTTGAATCGGAGAACGAACTCGTGTCAAAAATGCTCCCGACAAAAGAGCACCGAATCCCTGATAAATTCGAAGCAGTAACGAAAACGGACTGTATCCCCATTGAGCGGAAACCCTGCCGAGCAATTTGGATTCCCAAATTCTTCGGTCGCGGATCAATTCTGACCGGATTTTATCCGCCATCCGTCTGCCGAACCGCTGCCGCTCTTCGGAGATTCGTTCACGTAACTTACAGACGGGTAGCCAATCGTTTTCAATGATTTGTTGGCAATCGGTAACGGCTTCCTCGGCAAGTCCGAAGTAATTCGCCTGCCGGATACGAATGGCGGCTTCTTCATTCAAGTCCCGGGTGAGTAACTGGCGGAGTTCCTGCAACGAATTTCCCTCTTCGTCGGGCTTCATTGAATTGACGAAAAACATTTGTCCCGTTTCGTAGTCGTTTTGGAGCGTTTCCCGCCAATCTTCCCGAATGTCAATGTCCCGGTCGGCATGAGTTTGAACAAAAACAAGTCTTGCTCCGGGTGCAGCGGCGGCAAGTTCATCGAGCACACGGCGGCTTCGGTATTTTTGTTGGGTTGCCGTTACAAGAAGAATATCGCAAAAAGGCAATGCCCGACGGAGTTTGTCAAGGTTGGAATCGGGAACATCGGTTGCCGTACTGTCGGTGGTATCGGGATCAGGGCAGTCAAGAATCATCATTTGTTCAAGATGCGGATTGTCCCGGCGTTCGACATGAAAATGACTGAATGGGGACACATTGGCATTGGTATGACAGACGAGGACAGGTTCATTGGTGGTGGGACGATCCTTGCCTTCCGTAACGACCTGCTCGCCGACCAAGGCGTTGAGTAATGAACTTTTTCCTGTTCCTGTACCGCCGAGCAGGGCAACGACAAGAGGAACATGGATCGATTTAGGGGACAACTTTGTCCGCTCCTGAAATCGGTCGATTCGATTCCGGCACAGCACTGCCGCTTCCCACTCGGGAGCGGTATTGATCCAATCTTGAATTTGCTTGCCGAGATTCACCATGGAATACATTGTACCGTTTTTTCTCCGAAGCGTCGAGACACGGGTACGAGAACAGGGTTGACATTTCTCGCAGGCATGAGGGGGGTGGGGCTTTGCCCTCCGCGTGGGATGGCATCTGGCTGCGATGTCCGGTAAAATAAACTTTGTATCCTGTATCATTTTTTCTCTCTGAAAGGCAGACCGCTGTGCAACACAAGATCAAACGTCGTGATTTTCTTAAATTCGTTGGTACGACCGGATTAGCAGTCGCATTTCCCGCTCCGGCTTTTGCGCAGGAACAAAACGTCAACTCAAAACTGAATATCGCCTGCATCGGTATTGCTCACCGTGGGGGCGCAAACGTTTCCGGCGTGAGCGGCGAAAACATCGTCGCCCTCTGCGACATTGACGAGAATTACCTCAACGAGGGCAAAACTCGGTTTCCCCAGGCGAAACTGTTCCGCGACTACCGAAAAATGTATGATGAAATCGAAAAGAAGATCGACGCTGTTGTGGTCAGCACCCCCGATCATACCCATGCGGCACCGTCTCTCATCGGCATGAGACTCGGCAAACATTGCTACTGCGAAAAGCCGCTGGCGCACAACGTCAAAGAAGTTCGGGACATGATGGCAGTTGCCCGTGAAAAGAGACTGGCGACGCAGATGGGCACGCAAATTCATGCAGGAGACAATTACCGACGTGTGGTCGAATTGGTTCGCGCCGGTGCTATTGGGACGATCAAGGAAGTACATGTCTGGTGCGGTACAAGATGGGGTGGACGACCGTTCGCTACGGACACGCCCGATGTGCCGCAAAACATTGATTGGGACCTCTGGCTCGGTCCGGCAGAGGAACGACCGTACCATCCGCAGTATTTCGGAGGTTCTTGGCGTTGTTTCTGGGCTTTCGGCAACGGAACGCTCGGCGATATGGCATGTCATCACATGGATTTGTCCTTCTGGGCTTTGAGACTCCAACTCCCGCAAACGGTGGAAGCATTCTGCGAAGAAAAACCGACTCCAGAAGTCGCACCGGTGGAGTTACGTGTCGAATACACCTTTGCGGAAAGACGGACACGTAACGGTGTACGTCCTGCCGTTACGCTCAACTGGTACGATGGCGGACGGAAGCCGTCCCTCCTCACGGAAAAAGGATTACCTGACTGGGGAGCAGGAACATTGTTCGTTGGAGAAGATGGGCTTCTCATTGCTGATTACGGACGGCAGATGTTATTTCCGCAAGAGAAGTTTGCCGATTATCAGGCACCGGAGCAGACGATTCCCAATTCGGTGGGACATCATCAGGAATGGATCAATGCCTGCAAGACGGGTTCGCCGACGACGTGCAACTTCGGTTACTCCGGTCGGCTTGCCGAAACGGTGTTACTGGGTGCCGTTGCTTTCCGCACCGGCAAGAAACTCGAATGGGATGCCGCTCATATGAAGGCAACCAACTGCCCCGAAGCCGACCAATACCTCAGCCGTGTTTATCGTAAAGGATGGGGGGTATAAGGCTTTTGCTGAAAAATAACATCTTGTAATACTTGGTACAGGTGTTATCATGACTACGGAGGGGTGGACATTTTGCTCCTCTATTCACCTATCTTGTTCTCTATTTTTTATGGCAGCACCTACCAAGAATCAGAAAATTGAATCGCTTGCAAAACTCGTTCAACGGCGGAGCCGAGGGGCGGGACTGACCGCTCCGCCGCAACGGACGGTTCTGGAAACCCTGATGTATGCCGCCTTGCTCGAAAATACAACGTTTGACAAAGCGGACAGTGCCTATACCGTTCTCGAAAACTACTACATTGATTGGAACGAGATTCGGGTCTGTTCCGTGCGTGAACTCGCAGACACTCTTATGGACTTACCCCATCCAGAAGCCGCCGCAGAACGAGTGCGTAAGGCATTGCAGGGGATATTCGAGAAAACGTATATGTTTGATCTCGAAGACCTGCGTAAAAAAGGGAAGGCTCTTGCCGAACATATCAAGTTCCTTGAGTCCATCTCGGCGGGAAGTCCTTTTATGATCCAGTACACGGCTCAAGTTGCCCTTGACGGACACTTGATCCCGCTTGATGAGGCATCCCTGCGAGTCATGCGGCGACTTGGTCTTTCGCAGTTATCCAGCGACGGCACCCAGGAAATTTGCACCGGTTTGGAGCGGGTCATTTTGAAAAAGAGCAGCCTGACTTTTGCAGCACAGTTGCATCACTTTGCCGCTGGCTATTATGATGTTCCCGATTCTCCCGAACTGTTATCGCAGTTGAGCGCGATTGATCGCGATGCCGTCAGCCGAAGTTGGACTTCTCCAATTTTGGTAACGCCTTCCGTAGCCAAACCTGCGACAGTTCCCCCCCCTCCGCCGCCTCATGACAAAAGTGGAAGTGGAACCAAGGCAGAAGTACCGGCAGAAAAACCAAAAATCGCCAAGGAATCATCGGTGGCAAAACCATTGGGCAAACCGGTTGCCACACCGACGAAACCTGCGCCAAAAAAATTGCCCGCAAAACCGGTGAAAAAGCCCGCCAAAAAACCATCGTCGGGAAAGTCCGCCGTTAAAAATCCGAAGAAACCGATCAAGGTGGTAAAGTCCAAATCGAACGTGAAAAAAACACCGTCAAAAGTGTTGAAGGCATCACTGAGCAAAAAGGTGCTGCCTAAAAAACCGGCAAAGCCGCTTCCGCAGAAGGTAAAGGTAAAAGTGGTGGTGAAAAAGAAGGTAGCGAAATCGGTCCAAAAACTGCCGGTCAAAAAATTGAAGGGCGTTTCCCCCTCCAAAGCCCTGCGAAAGAAAAAACCGAAGTAGGCAGATTGAGATAGGTAGGCAACCGACCGCCGGACGTCTGTGTCGGCGAGTACCGACCGGAACAATGAATATGTCCCCGAATTCCAGTGCGGAGTGTGTTCTAATCGGGGAGTTGTAATCGCAAAGAAGAATCGCAAGCGCAGGTGGCACTCTCCATTTCAAGAGCCGGAGGTGTAGCGAAGCGAAACCTCCGGGTAAGCGTTTCAGAATAGTTCTGACCACCTTGACGAAAGAAAAACGGGGGATATTGCGTCGAAGGAAGGAGAACGCTATACTGCTCCGAAATGTAAGAATGCTGTCCGGTCTATTCGGACAGATTGATTTTCGAGTACGTTAACAAACTATCAAGATCGCTTCGGCGAATAGTAATTTTCTACAAGCGAACCGGACAACCGGGTAGAAAATTATCAGGAATAGGTGAGTTGCGTTGCTCCCGTAGAGGGGGCGTTGCGTACCTATTCTGCGGACAAAATCGGCATTGTGCTCATTAAATAGGCAATGCACCACTTTCGCTTGTGGGATTATTCCGTATCTTGATTGGCGTATCGCTCCCGTTCTTGGAGTGGTTCTTGTTACTGTTCTCGGTATCCCCTCTAAATACCGTGTCCTTTCCCGCATTGAAAGAACAGATATTTGCCAAGATGCAAGAATTTGATGTTGCGTTGCAAACAGCGGTCAATGTGCGGACGGAATTATGGTCAATGATCGCAAGCCTACCAGAGAGCAAGCGGTTTACCGAAACTGAAATCCCACTGACATTTTACGAAAACGGACATATTATCGCTTGGGGAAATGACAGCGAACATTTTACCCCATCGACATTCCGGCTCATACAGCAGTTGTGGATTACTCCTGATCATACTCTTTCAAAAGACGATGTACGAGAATGTGTCAATGAAGATGAAGAAGCAAGCGATGAAGCAGTCTGGACATGCCTGAAAAGGGCGAGACAAGAACTAAAATCCATTGATTTTCCTTATGAAATTGAAACATTACGGGGCAAGGGATACAGGCTTGTGGGAACGTCAGGCACATGACTGATTTACGTCCGGGTTTGTCAGGGGCGGCAAGGTATACTGGAGGTAAGCATGTGATTTCATTGATAAAGAGTAAAACAATGGGTTGGAAAAAATATGAAGAATCTCGAGCAAAAAACCATTCCGCTTTCACCCTTGTGGAACTCCTTGTGGTGATTTCAATCATCGCCATGCTTGCGGGGCTTCTCCTACCTGCTATCCAAGTAGCACGAGAAGCCGGCAGACGGACACAATGTACCAGCAATCAAAGGCAGGTAGCCTTTGCTCTTATCAACCACGACGCAACCAAGGGGGCATTTCCGGCTCTGCGGGCACCATTGAAACCCGCAAGTCATCCGTATAGCAATCGTCAACCCATTAATATGGGGTTTGATCCCACCAATGATTTTTCTGGTCTGTCGGATGGTACGCCAAATACCGACAGAGCATCGTTGACCTGGGTTGGGTTCCTTCTGCCATTTATAGAACAAAACACAGCTTGGGCACGGATTAACTCTGGGAACATTGACCAAGATGAGCAAGAATTGTACGACTTGGTGTTGCCTGTCATGCAGTGCAAGAGTAGCGGCATTTCCGCCGGGGAAAATCGCATTAGTTACGTTGCTAATGCAGGACCGCTGAATGGTATAATACTATCTGGTCCCATTAGGCTACCGTATGAATACGACAATAACCTTCGCCCCACAAAGGATGCCAGAACGTACACCGTCTTTTTTGATCATTTTGCTAGGGTTGGCGGATTCTACGGATGGAGCGACACAGCAGGTGCCCCCCCTCCAATGTGTACCACGAGGGTAACGGTGGAGAGTATCGCTTCGATGGACGGTACAAGTATGACAATTTTGCTTTCCGAAAATGAGGATGCCGGACATTGGATTTGGTTTCACGATCCATTTGGCGGACACAGACCGCAAGCTTCGACTTACCTTTTTGCGACCTTGCTCATGGGAGGATATGTCCCACAAGATGATATTTCAGAGGTCGAGTCTCATGTCGGTTTCTGCTATCCCCGTAGCCTAGACAGTTTGAACAATGAGGCACCGATATATGATCCACCTACGACGGTTAGCAGTGTGTGCGACCAGCCGCTGTTTATCAACGAGGGCAGAAAAAACTCCGGTTTTGTGTACGAACATAGAACTAGGTTGGCACGTCCCTCCTCGGGACATCCCGGAATCGTGAACGCCGCATTCGTCGATGGTGGCGTTCGGACATTGAAAGACGATATGGACAAAACGCTTTTCGTTCGGCTTTGCCGACCGGGGAGCGGTGTGATACTCAATCCGAAAGACCTCGGCTGGTAGTTGGGGTCGTTTTGTGATTGTTCCTCGGAGCCGGGACTTCCCGGTTCTTTTTTGTGCAAAAGTGTGCGACGTTAGTTCCCCAAAGAACGACCATTTTTTGCTGCGGTGCAGAATAACTTGCTCTTGTGCGCCACTCACTCGCTGAACAATGGTGTCGAAAGATAACGTTCTCCCGTATCGGGCAGGATGACGACGATTGTCTTGCCCGATGCCCCCGGACGCTGGGCAATCTGTGTTGCCGCCCAAAGTGCTGCTCCCGATGAGATTCCCAATAGCAATCCTTCCGTCCTCGCAAGCATTTTGGTTGTTGCCACCGCATCGTCGTCTTTCACCGCGATGGCTTCATTGTAAATTTCCGTGTTCAGAATTTTCGGGATGAATCCCGCCCCAATTCCTTGGATTCGGTGCGTTCCCGATGTTCCTTCGGAAAGTTTCGGCGAATCTGCCGGTTCGACCGCAATGATTTTCAGGCTCGAATTTTTTGATTTCAAAAATTCCCCTGCGCCGGTAATCGTCCCACCTGTTCCGACTCCACAAACGAAATAGTCGATATTGCCGTTTGTGTCTCGCCAAATTTCCGGTCCGGTCGTTCGGCGGTGGATGTCCGCGTTCGCCGGATTGTCAAATTGGCTCGGCGAAAAACTGCCCGGCGTTTCTTTGAGCAATTCCTCTGTTTTGGCGATTGCTCCCTTCATTCCCTTTGCTCCTTCGGTCAAAACGAGTTCCGCTCCGTAGGCTCTGAGTAGTTTTCGTCTCTCAACGCCCATCGTCTCCGGCATGATCAGGATGAGCCGGTATCCTCGTGCGGCGGCAATCGCTGCCAGACCGATGCCGGTGTTGCCGCTGGTCGGTTCGATCAGGATGGCACCGGGTTTGATGATGCCTTTCTTTTCGGCATCGTCAAGCATGGCAGCGGCAGTACGATCCTTGACGCTTCCCGAGGGATTGAAGTATTCCAATTTGCCGAGCAGAGTCGCCTTTAAGTCGTTCTTTCGGACATAGTTCGAGAGTTCAAGAATGGGCGTACTGCCAATCAGGTCGGTAAGTCGTTTTACAATGGTCATCTCGGTCTCCATTCTACCACAAAGACACCAAGAACGCAAAGGCAATCAAAAAGTTGCCGTGTGCCGGAAACGATGGCACTTGACTTTTGCAGTGAAACGGTGTAGGATGAATTCATAAGGTCGTTTGCGTAGGATGGAGTTGTTATGTTACCTAAGAATTGCGGCAAATTGTTATACAATGCCGTTCGAGAAACACTGGAAATCATGGCGTTTGCCGATGTTGTTCCCTGTTCGATCAAGGTTGCAGGAGAAGAGTTTGCCCAAGACGATGACTTTGCCGTGATGGCAGCCCCGCAAGAGGGCGGTGGTACAGGGGGCTGGGGCGACGCGACTCCACAAGACCTGGCGGATGTTTGGGGCACGGTAACACCCGCCGTTTTCCCGCCGGAAGAAAGTTGGGGAGACAGTCCCGAACCGACTACTGAACCAGTAACAACTGCAACAGACGACTGGGGAACGAATAATGTTCCCCCCGCCGAGACTGCTTGGGGAGAACACAGTGGTACGATGGAGACCGTACCCAGTATCACTTCCGATCCTTGGGGGGACTCTAGTTTGGCAGATGCATGTGTATCAGGTCAAAATCGACCGAAAGAAGCCGACTTTGACAATATGGTCTCCACTCAAACAGAATGGTGTTGGGCATGTATGAACGTTAACTCACCGGACATTCATTCCGTTTGGTTCATTGTTCCGCAGAGTTTGGCTCATGCCTTGATGCAAAATATGTATGCGGGGGAGGATCGGCAACTCGATACACCTATCGTCCGCGATCTGATCGCCGAATTGACGAACGTACTCGGTGGTCGCCTGATGTTACTGCTGGAAGAACTGGGGGGCAAGTTCACACTGACGGTTCCCAATATCGGTTTTGGTTTTCCCGACATTCCCGAAGTGCAATCTTCGCAAAGTGTTGTTTGTAAAATCGTGGTTGATAGCGAGCATCCGGTCATCGTTGTACTTTGTTTCAATCAGGGGGGTATGCTTGCTGCGGATTGATCCATGGGAGGACAGAGATTCCAATTTGGTACGATGAGACTATGCGTTTGTTTTGTAATGGGTTGGTTGGGCGTTGCTGGCATGGCATCGGTGGTGGCACAGGATAGTCTTGCAGCGACCCCACCGGCAAAGGTCGTGCGATACGCTACTGTGATTCTGCAACGTTACGACCAAGATGGGGACGGAGTGTTGCAACGAACAGAATGGGAAGCAATGCCCGGTAGTCCGCAGGCTATCGACATTGATGGCGACGGACAGATTACTCTGTCGGAACTCGTCTGGTACTTTGCCCAGTATGGACGGAGTCGGACCATTCACCGTTCCATTGCAGTTGATCTGTCCGAACCCTATAAATTTGATCCGGCAAACTTGAGACTTTTGAGACCTGTCTTGCAACGAACCGTCGTTTCGTCGGACGTTAGCAAAAACCTAGAACCAACGGATGACATGACAGGTGATCTCATTAAGGTGAACGATCAGCCGGTTGACGACGATGTTTATCAAAAAATGCTGGAAGACCGTCAGATTCCCGCGGCTCGTCCCTACCACGTGTTGCCGGAAAAACTTCGGGGAGTGCCTGCTTGGTTTGTCCTGCGAGACAAGAACGGTGATGGTCAGATTTCACTGACGGAGTTTGCACCGACGCTTTCTCCCGCAGCAGTGAATCTCTTCAAGCAACTTGACGAAAACGGCAACGGCTTTATCGAACCGGATGAAGCCCGAAATCTACAGTCCCGGTGATCGAATCGAGGCTTTCACCGAAAAGCCTTATTTCCTTTGTTGCTTGATTTTCGCTTCCCCTTCATTGACATCGTTCATCAAATTTTTCAACGTTTGATTGTCGGGAAGACGTTGATTGGCATGGGCATAAACCTGTCGGGCTTTATCAAAATGCCCTAAATTTGCTAAATCACGAATCCAGTTATACAATACGAAAGTCTGATTGGAACGGAAGTTAGCATACGTTGGGTCAAGGGAAACTCCTTGATCCAAGATGATCGTCGCAACATCGTACTGGCGACCTTTCCCATTGTTGTCCTGCGCCAATTCCAATGCCCAGTTGTTGAGCGAAGCAAGCAGGTTCAACCATGCTTGCCCGTTGTTTTTGTCCAGATACAATGCCTTGATATTTGCTGCCGCCGCTTCGGGATAACACTTCCTTGTCAGGAGGTCCACACCGATATTGTAGTAAATCGTTGCAACCAACTGTACCGGAGAGATTTCCCGAAGGTTGGAGGGCAACTCCGCTTCTGCAACCACTTCGGGCGGTGCAGCGGCATTTTGCGCCATTGCCGACTCCGGCGTTGCCAGTGCCGGAGCCACTACCTGAAGCGTTGCCATCCGCCGCTCCTTATCGCTCTGTAACTCGAACCACGTGGGACACGTCGTTTCAAGATTCATCGCAATACCATCGGCGAATTTCACCCGGCTCAAAGCGTGTCCCGGCATTTCCAAGGCGCAGACATCAAGTCCCGCTTTCTCGGCAAGACAGTTGAACAGTATCGTCGCACTGACACAGTTAAAGTGTCCTGTCTGCATCACCTTCCCCAATTCGGTGCAATCGAGGCTATACGTTCTGGTCAGGATTTCCCGGTGCATTGCCTCAAACAGGGCGCGGGTCAGGGCTTGCGGAGAATTTTTACCTTCTACCTGTGCTGTGGACAAGACCTTAGCGACCAAAGCGTTGAGTCGGGCTTCATAAGTCCGAATGAGTTCGGGATCACGGATTCCTTCGACGATCATGGCAGCCCGAAAGAGATCGAAACGTTCCCACTTGCCGTACTGTGCATCCTGAAGTAATGCTTTTTCGACGGGATCGATTCCCCGAAGGATGGTAGAGTATTCCAACGGCAGAGTCTGCGGGTCTGCGGGTCTGCAAGTCAGTATAACGGGAAAACTGTCGCCGGTCAGTGAATCGGCAGAAATTTTCTGGTTGCCATGAAAGGTCAGAACATCGCTCCGAAATACATCTCGTTCTGTTCGCTCCGTTCCGTTCGAACCGAGAAACAGCAGTGCGGCGGCAATAATAAACAACCGCATGGGTAACGACGAAAGCCGATTGTGAGGGCAAAGTGCTGTTTCCATCCCTTGTACCTATTGATGGGGCGAGGTAAGTCAATAGTCAAAATACAACCGAACCCAGCCCGCCGTGCGGGGTATTGTACTTATTTGGACAGGAAAAGTAAATACGAAAATTCAATTTCTTTGAAAAATTCGGTCTGTCCGACGAAAATTCGGTTTTTCTGACAGAATTATTACGTATGGCAGATGTGTTTGTACGGTGAATTCTGCAAAAAATTCTTGTTAATGGCACCCAGAAACGAATTGATTCAATTGCCGCTACCCCTTCCCCGGCTCTTGATGTGGCAACTTCACGGCTCGTGCTATCCTATCGCTTTCACGGGGCAAATGTTTTGGCACATTTTGCAACCGGCGCAAAGAAGATCGTTAATCCTGACCTGATTGCCAGCCTTCTCCAAGCCCGGACAGCCCAGTTTCAAACAGAGATTGCAATTCTTGCATTTCCCTTTTGCTACCGAGAGCGGCTCGCCCAGCGGTTGGCGTACATGCAACGGACAGGGTGCCTCTGACACAATGAGCCACGGCTCCGACGACTCCGTCGCCTCTTTCAACGTGGCTACCGCCGTTTTAATGTCTCGAGGATGCAGCGTCCGAACATTTTTGATGCCACACGCCTTGCCGATTTTCTCAATGGACACTTTGACCGTTTTTTCCCCCATCAAGGTTTTTCCTGAACCGGGATGGTCCTGATGTCCCGTCATTGCCGTGATCCGATTGTCCACCACAATAATTGTCGAACTTCCCTTGTTGTAAGCAATGTCCAACAAACCGGTAATGCCGCTGTGGAAAAATGTCGAATCGCCGACCATTCCCACAATTTTTTGAGGCGTTGCATTGTTCCGCTCCGCTTTGTCCATACCGTGGGCAACCGAGACACCGCCCCCCATACAAAGGCACGTGTCCATTCGGGAAAGCGGCGGAAAGACACCGAGACTGTAACAACCGATGTCGCCGGCGACAACCACGTCCAGTTGCGCAAGGGCATAGAAAATTCCTCGGTGCGGACAGCCCGGACACAACACCGGCGGACGATTCGGCAAAGCGAAGGGAAGAGCGGGCGGCGGAGCGGACTCTTTTTTCTCCACACTTTTCCGCAAAACATCCGGCGAAAGTTCACCGATATTCGGAACCAAGTCTTTGCCGCTACACGCAATGCCCAGTGCCTTGATATGTTCCTCTAAAAAGTCCTCCAACTCTTCCACAACGAGCAGTGTTTCGACACCGGTAGCAAATTTTCGGATCAAATCGTCAGGAAACGGAAAGGACATTCCGAGTTTGAGAACAGAAGCATCTGGAAAGACTTCACGGACATACTGATACGCAATGCCGCAGGTTACGATTCCCAGTTTTTTGTCTTGCCACACAATTTTGTTGACGGCACTGTTTTCTCCATACTGGCGAAGTTTTTTCATCCGCTCTTCGGCTCTGGCTCTCATGGGTCTTGCCCAAACGGGAATCGGCACGAAGCGCGGCGGGTCTTTCACGAAATTAATCGGCTTCTCCGACTCTTGACGCGGCAATTCGGTCACCAGACTTTTGGAGTGGGACACACGGGTCGTACTCCGCAAAATGACCGGCGTATTAAAATCTTCGGAAATTTGCAGAGCAAGTTTGACAAAGTCCTTGGCCTCTTGGGAATCGGAAGGTTCCAAAAGGGGAATTTTGGCGAATCGGGCAAAGTGTCGGGTATCCTGTTCGTTTTGCGACGAGTGCATACCTGGATCGTCGGCAACGACGACAACGAATCCACCGACCGTACCGATGTAAGCGAGGGTCATCAGGGGGTCGGCGGCGACGTTCAAGCCGACGTGCTTCATTGTGGCAAGGACTCTCGCACCGGTGAAGGCGGCTCCTGCGGCGACTTCAAAGGCAACTTTTTCGTTTGGTGCCCACTCAGCATAGATTACGTCTTTGTATTTTTCGGCGATATTTTCCAGAATCTCTGTCGAGGGGGTACCGGGATAAGCGGCGGCAACAGTTACGCCCGCTTCATACGCCCCACGAGCAATCGCTTCATTACCGGAAAGCAGTGTCTTAGTCATGAAAGTAAGTATATCACAAAGAGCGATGGACGTAAGGGCGTTAACATTTCTGCCGACTTAGGCTCTCGCCGGAAAGTCCCTTGAATTCTACGTCGCCCTTGGCAAAAGCGCGTGCCAACGTTCCATGATAACGTCCTTGTTTAGGGAAATGAGTTGCGGTAGAATACCACAGACTGGAGGAATTGCACGATACCAATTTCGCTCAATTCCCTAATTCTACATTTCCGAACAAGTCCTATGAAACTGAAACCGTTATTTTTCCTTGTTGTTTTTCTTTTCTCGGCGTTGCTTTACGTCGCTCCGCAACCGGCACCAGCCAGCAACGGTGTAGGATTACTGAACCAAAAAGACGACGGTTATCGCGGAATCTGGTACATGAACCAACGGTCGAACGATGAATACGTCTTCAAGTACAGCGGCGGACTCGGAACATATCCGGCAAATCATTATCCGTTTGCGGTTTATGCACCGGCAGTCGATAAAACATTTTTCTGCTACGGCGGCACCAACAAAGGGACGGAAAACACCCTGCTCCACGAAGTGTCGTACTTCGATCACAAAACCGGAACCGTGCCGAGACCGACGATTCTGCTCGACAAAAAAACCAACGATGCCCACGACAATCCCGTAATGAGCATTGACGATAACGGATATATCTGGATTTTTTCGACATCCCACGGAACGGGGCGACCTTCGTTCATCCACCGAAGTAAGAAGCCTTATGATATTGAACAGTTTGAGCGGATCAATCCGACAAAACTGGTCGCCGGTGAGGAGGTTCCGCTCGACAATTTTTCATATTTTCAGGTTTATCACTTGAAGGGCAAAGGCTTTACCACATTGTTCACGACTTACGACAAGCGTATTCTGAACGATCCGCAATCAATTGCGGCGAGGATTCTCTGTACAATGTCGAGTCCCGACGGCGTGAAATGGTCGGAGTGGCGACCGCTCGCCGGAATCGTTCGCGGACATTACCAAAGCAGCGGAACGTTTAAGGATGAAAAGATTGGTACGGCGTTCAATTTTCATCCAGACGACCCAACATCGGGACGTGTCGGCTTGAATTATCGTTCCAATTTGTATTACGTGGAAACGGCGGACCTCAGCGAAACATGGAAAAACATAAAAGGAGAAACCATCGACGCGCCGCTCACGGAAATCAAGAACAAAGCACTCGTCCATGACTATTTTACCGAAGGACTCAACGTTTACGTTATGGATGTCAACTTCGATGCTAAGGGGAATCCGATCATCCTCTATCTGACGAGCAAGGGTTACGAATCGGGACCGAAAAACGATCCGCGTCGCTGGAACACGGCACGTTGGACTGGTTCCGATTGGAGCATCAAGCCGATTACCGATTCCTGCAACAATTACGATTTCGGTTCGCTGTACGTTGAAGACGGCGATTTCCTGCGGATCATTGGTACAACGGAACAGGGTCCGCAGCCGTACAACACCGGTGGCGAAGTTGCCATGTGGACGAGCAATGACCTCGGTGCCACATGGACAAAGGAACGGCAAATGACGGCGAATAGTGAATTCAATCACTGTTATCCGCGTCGTCCGGTGAATGCGCACCCGGATTTTTACGTTCTCTGGGCATCGGGACACGGACGGCAGAAATCGGAGTCGACGCTTTATTTCAGCAACAAAAACGGCGATGTATTTGAACTGCCCCGGACAATGGATGGAGACGTGCAACGACCAAAACGGCTGGAATAATGTATTTGAGGGTCGGTAACGAACGGGTGTATATTCTGTATTATCGACACGGAAGCAAATTTATCTTATAATGAGTCGTCGTTCTGATTACCGGCGTTGAGAATTGAACCCCATTGGAGATTATTTATGGTGCGCACCCCCCTGTTTTTTGGTCTTATTACCTTGTTTCTGACACCGATTGCTCTCGCCGATAATACTCAGGATATTTCTAGTCCTGATTTGACCAAAGCCTCATGGATGTGGATCACTCCGAACGCCCACAACGTCGGCGGCGATGTCTCGTTTTATCGATTCAAGTTTCGCATCGAACAACCGATCAAGGAGGCGACGATCCTGATTACCGCCGACAACGGTTATGAATTGTATATCAACAACAAAATGATCGCCGAAGAAGCGAGTCCAGATGTGGCAGAATGGAGCAGCGTCGAACGATTCCGCATCGAAAATAACCTGATTCCCCGGACATTTAACTGCATTGCGATCAAAGCGGAAAGTCTCGGCGGCAACGCCTGTGGATTGATCGTTGCCATTAAAATCGTTTTCGAAGATGGTGAAATTTTGGAAAAATACTCCGGCAATTCCTGGCTCAGCACCGAAGACCCCAGCGAAAACTGGTGGGAACCAGATCACGACGACTCACAGTGGAAAAATTCATTCGCCCTTGTGCCGCTTGGAGGCGGTCCCTGGGGAAACCGCATGGTGATCTCGAAAACCATTACAGACCCCAGCAAATTAGTCGTCCGGCGACCGATTATCAGTTGGATGCGTCGCCCCGACAATTTCACGCAACCGGATCCCGACTTTGTTTGGCTCGCCGGAATCGTTTATCTGCAAGGTCGGGCACCGGATAACTCGACGCACCTTGCGCAAACGAACTTTCGGATCGGAGCAACTCGTGCCGCTTGGGAAAATGACGTTCCCGCTCCTTCGCTCAGCGGAAACAAAATGTTCACGTTGATCCCCGCCAGTCCAGACGGAACACCCAAACTGATCCTGGATGCCGGTGCCGGGTGGATCGGTTTTCCGGTCTCTTCCTTCGACGGAAAAACGATCTATTTTTCAATGGCTCCGGCGGGAGAAACCTTCTATCATTTGTACAGTATCCAATCGGATGGCACCAACTTGAAGCAACTGACATCGGGAAAATGGCACGACATTGATCCATGTCCGCTCCCGGACGATTCGATTGTTTTTACCTCTACACGAACCGGAAGTCGGGATGAATACCACGCCAACCCGGCAAGGTCGTTGTTTCGCTTGAATGTGTCGGACGGCTCCATCAAGCCGATTACTTACCACGTCACCGCCGACACTGACGCTCGTCTCATGGCGGATGGTCGAATTGCCTTTGTCCGATACGACAATTTTTTGGAACGGGCTAAGGTCGAATCGCACATCCATTGTGTGCGCCCGGACGGAACGGCAGGTGAAATTCTGCTCGGACCGGATCGTGGTGCCATTGGTTACGATTTGAAAACCGCCGCCGAACATAACTCCGCCTGGCTGAGAAATTATGGATTCGGGGCTCCTTCGCCGCTTCCGAACGGTCGTATTGCCGCCTTGTCTCATGCCGGACCGGTCATCACGATATACAATTCAAGTGATTCAAACGCAATAGGAAACCAAAAGAATCCAGACACGCCACAGATTCAATCGTCAATGGAAAAACCGATTCCGATTACCGTCGAACCGATGCCCTGCAATGTCAGTTTAATCGACATGTCTCCGTTGCCGGACAATCGTATTCTTGCAGCAACAGCCCGAAATTCGCTCGCTGTCGTCGATCCAGAAACGGGACAAAGTTATAAACTTCTGCAAGCGTTGGAACCGGTTCACAGTGCCAATTTCCTCGGCGAGAAGCCGAAACCTCGAATCTGGCCAAATTTCGTGGATCCATCGGCACTTCCGACTAGTCACGATTCAAAGGGGATTTTGTACTGCGGCAATGTCTTCTACACCAAACAAACCAACGCCGAGTGGGCGCGTGTCCGGGCAGTCCGAATCTACAAGGGGCAGCCGCTCACGTTGCGCAGTGCCAGACACCAGTATGGACATATCGGATCAGTCGGTGTCGATCTCGGAACGTTCCCAATCATGCCGGGCGGTGCGTTTAACGCTACGGTTCCTGCCGACATGCCATTGGCAATCCAAGCGGTGGATGCCGAAGGTCGAGCCGTTGTCAGTGAATTGAGTTGGATTTATACACGCCCCGGAGAAGTGCGATCTTGCGTCGGTTGTCATGCAGACCGCAATGCCGCTCCAGAGGCAACCACACCACAGGCGCTCTATCGTCGTCCCGTGAATCTGACTCTCGGAATCGACTCGCCGCAATTCCGTGCAAATAACGGAGCGAATGGCGGTGTTCTCAATCTTCAACTTGAACGGATGCGTGAAACCATTGCTGTCAACCTTCATCCTGAAGCCGCAATTCTTGAAGACGAAATTCTTTCAGCCGTAAAATCTGAGACGGGGCAAAAATTACGCCCAGTGGTCAGACACCTTGTCCACGAACTGCAAACCGCCACAGAACCCGGTCGTCGATACGCCGCCGTTCAACGCATGGGAATTCTGCGACCCGACGGCATTGCGCCGGTACTGTGCGAGGCGATGCGAAATGATTCCAGTGCCGAAGTACGAATGATCGCTGCTCTCACATTGGCAGGATGTGCTACACCGGCATCGACACCGATGCTCGTGGAAGCACTTGCTGATTCGTTTGAACAGGTTGGTCATGCCGCCCATATAACATTGGAACATATTACTGGACACATTGAAACGGAATCTCAAAGCCCTGTCAAAGATGTTACGTCGAGAGAACGCAAAGACTATTGGGAAAAATGGTTCCAGAACAACTCGCCGGAAACAATCGAAGCGATGAACACCCAATTTCTTGCCGGACCGTTTGACTGGACCCACAGTGCCGCTTCAATCCGATTCCGACAAGCGGTTGATGCATTGGCTCATTATGGTAAGTCGGAAGCCGTGAAAGCGTCGCTCCGAAAAGTTCTTACCGAGGAATCCGAAATCGATATATTGTCGAAAATCGCCGTGATTCGTACTCTTGGGATTCTTCGGGATGAGCAGAGTGTTCCACTTCTTTCGGACATCCTCGTCGATTGCAGTGAGAAAAAGACCCCCCCGGCGCAGCATAGTCACGAATTCGGCTGGACCGCAATGCCGGACCATATCGGCGGTGCCGCCGCAGAAGCACTCGGACGCATCGGAACGCAGGCGGCTGTGGACGCTCTGGTACGTGGTTTTCAAACCCTCAAAGAGTTCTGGTTCTACACATTCCGAACTGCTGATCACGATTGGTTGATGGGAAGTGTTTCGGCTATCATTCATTATCGAATTTTGGAAGCCCTCGAAGCGATTATGGCAACAACAGACCTTGACGTGCAAAAATCAATCGACGCAATGGCTGATCCGATCATCCGTAGTATTCCGATTGATTCGGATCGCGGCATTTTGCTTGATAACGACGACTACGAACGATTAGTCGGCAGAATACTTGCTCGGTCGTCTCTGTACGATGCACATCTGGAAGCCTGTCTGAACGTTTTGGAAGGGAAACCTCGCGACACCACCGTCATGCAGACGGTTTCCGCCTCGCCTCCTGCCGTTTCGACCGGTGTGTTGGAGCCGACTTCGCGAGCCGCTCATGTGATTGCCGTCCTTGTGAATGACAGGACGAGTGCGGAGCATCGCCTACGAATCCGGGAAGCGTTTGCAAACTTCCAGCAACGGGAGGCATCGCGGGAACGTTCCTGGACTTGCTATATGTTGGCGCGGGCTTTGGGGCGACTCAAGGATAAGGAATCGATCCCGATCTTTCTTTCATGTCTCACCGACGAAAAAAGGGAGTTCGATTTCGGTTCTGATCCGCCTCCGAACATTTTCCTGAACAATGCGATGACACCGGTTCATCGCGCTTCGGTTGCCGCCGCATTGGGAATGATCGGTGATCCGGCTACACTTCCCGTGCTGTTGGCAGTTACGGAAGACTTCTACAACATGATGGATGTCCGTGATGCCGCTGCGTTTGCGATTCAAGAAATCGGGCGGAAAATCACCCCGGAGAAAAAGGCGGAGGTTCCGAAAGATTTTGTTCAGCGACTGAAAACGCTTGCGAAAACCTACCCGGAGTCGTACACTGGCAAAACATTGTCCAAAGCGCATGAAATCTGGGCGAACGTCCCGTAAGTGGAAACACAAGTCCGCGTGCTTGGACTTTCACCGCGTATTGACCAAGCCGGGACGGATTCCTTCGAGAGACTCTCCCAATCGGTTTAGCACTTCGATTTCGATCTGCCGGACTCTTTCCCTCGTGAGCCCCAGCCTTGCTCCGATCTCTTTCAAAGTGCGGATTTCATGTCCGCAGAGACCGTACCGCATTTTTAGAACGGCGGCATCTCTCGGATCCATTAATTCGATTTGTTCCATGACATACGTCAGATTATCGCTTGCCAGCATTGCTTCGTCGGGACGATAGCGGCGTTTGTCGGCAACAATTTCATTGAGCGTCCATCCGACTTCCGGTTGATCAAACTGCGGAATCAAACTGTTGATTAAAATGGCTTTCTTGATCAGCGATAATTTTTTCCGGGGCAAACCGACAAGTCGGGCAACCTCCTCGTGTGTCGGTGTGCGTCCCAAGTCTTCCAGCAACCGGAGATTTGCCCGCTGCCACTTGGCGAGAATCTCCACCATGTATGCTGGAATCCGAATCGTTTTGGAAGAGTTGATCAGTGACCGCTTGATCGACTGCTTAATCCAATAACTTGCGTAGGTCGAAAATCGGGTCCCCATCGACGGGTCGAATCCCTCGACGGCCCGGAGGAGTCCCAGATTTCCTTCCTCGATCAAGTCCTGCAATCCTAAACCGCGTCCCGTATAACCGCGTGCTATATTGACTACAAGCCGCAAATTGGAACGAATCATCAGATCGCGTGCTTCCATATCCCCTGCATCGACCGCCCGCGCAAGTTGCAACTCTTCTTCGGGAGTGAGCAGAACGGTCCCGGTGATTTCACGAAGGTAGGTCTCCAATGGTGATTGGACATCCGACATCGCAGAACCACGCTCGGTCAATGTTTTGGATAGCACACGCGACTGCATGACAAATACGTTTTTATGGACGGTGTTGTTGGGAGAAAAATGGACAGAAAATTGATTTTTCTAAAATTCCTCCCACAAGGTAGCGTATCGACTTGAAAAGGATCGTTCTCAAAAAAAGCCTGCAATCCTCTTGTTATTCTCACTATCCTTAAAAGAGCGGCTGTACAAGGGAAAACGGCTTTTCACGGCATTCCAAATAGTCCGTGAAGACGGAAAAGAACATCGGTACCACGCAGAACGATTGTACCTTGTCCCATTAAAACGGTTAAAACGGAGAAACAGAATGCACCGGAAAAGTGTCCGGCACTCCACTGCGCTCCATTCCGGCATCCGTTTGTTGCCGGCTATTGTTTTCGGTACTGATTCAAGATACCCGGAATCGTCTGCGTTGTTAGATTGGCATGAAAATTGCCGTCGATGTTAATAACGGGCGCAAGTCCGCAGGCTCCAATGCAGGCGACCACTTCAAGACTGAACAAACCATCACGGGTCGTTTCACCGGCTTCGACTTTCAATTCCCGCTTGATTGCATCCAGGATTGCTGCCGAACCTTTGACATGGCATGCCGTTCCGCGGCACACCTGAATGTGAAACTTTCCCTGCGGCGTAAACCGAAATTGATTGTAAAACGTTGCGACCCCATAAATTTTGCTCACAGGAATGTCCAATGCCTTCCCGACCGCCTCAACAGATTCACGGGAAAGAAACCCTTGCTTTTCCTGTACATCTTGGAGAATCGGAATGAGTGCGTCCCGATGGGCATTCGGATAACCGGCAAGAATCTCTTGAATTTCCGAAGAAGCAACGGCTGTGGTCATAGTGGTGAAGCGAAAATTGAAAAAGGCTAATTTCCAGAATTATATCAAATTGGTTTGCAAAATTGGAGGGGAGGACTCCGTAATCCGATTGTTTTATTCGCCGCTCCTACCCTTCGTCTGCATTCGGGTCTATAATTGACAGGTACTCACAGAGAGACCGCACAAAACAGTTCGTGATAATGCCGCTCCTTCAGTTTGACGTTTTAACGCTTTTTCCGGGGATTTTTGAAGGCTTTCTTTCGGAAAGCGTTTTACACAATGCTCTCGAAGCGGGAAAAATTCGCATTTGTCTCCATAACATGCGGGATTGGGCAGACGACAAGCATGCGACGATGGATGATCGACCTTTCGGCGGCGGTCCCGGTATGGTACTGAAAGTTGACCGGGTCGTTCCTTGTGTTGAGGCTGTCCAATGTCAACAGCCGGAACCGGGACGGCTCATTATGTTGACTCCGCAAGGGCAGACATTCAATCAGCGTTTGGCAGAGTCGTTTGCCGAAGAAAAGCGGATACTGTTGCTCTGTGGACGCTACGAAGGTTTTGACGAACGGATCATGGAACTGTTGAAACCGGAAGAAATTTCCATCGGCGATTACATTTTGAATGGCGGTGAAACAGCAGCAATGGTTATCATCGAAACGGTCATGCGGTTAATACCGGGTATATTGGGGGACGAAGATTCCAATCGGTATGACTCATTTTCCAGTGGCAATCGTCGTCTGGATTGTGCGCAATATACCCGACCACGAGAGTTTCGCGATCACACGGTTCCCGATGTATTGTTGAGCGGTCATCATGGTGAAATTACCCGATGGCGTGAAGAAAACATCCAACACCGAACCGCTGAAAAACGCCCCGACCTGCTCGAAAATTGAACGTTGTTGCATCAAGCAGTCCGTACACCACCTTCTTACCCAGCCCCCCTGACTTGACCAGTTAACCGGGTTCCTTCTCACGTTTGAGGCTCGTAAACGGGGTATCGGCTAAATTACTCTTTCCTTTTTTGGGAAAATTTTGTACTATTCTCTTGTCGATAAATGTATAAGGAGCGGTTGCTTGTCCGAAACTGTTCACGTTCCCGTTCTGCTCCGAGAAGTTTTAGAGTTTTTAGCCCCCCAAAGCGGAAATGTCTATGTCGATGGAACTCTCGGTGGCGGAGGACATACAGAAGCACTGTGCAGAACCGGAGCGAAGGTCATCGCCCTTGATCGGGACATTGCGGCAATCGACCGAACCGAGCAGCGGTTGCGGACGCTTTTTGCCGAAGAGCCGTTTCCTATCCGGTTTGTTCACGCCAACTACCGGTTTTTTGCAGAGGCACTGGATATGCTAGGAATCGAAAAAATTGATGGTTTTCTCCTTGATCTCGGCTTGTCGAGTGATCAACTTGCCGATGCCGAGCGTGGTTTCAGTTTCGATTCCGACGGTGAACTCGATATGCGGTTCGACACTTCCGAAGGCTTGTCCGCCCGTGAAATGTTGGAAAAACTGCCCGAAGCCGAAATTGCCGACATTATTTACCGATACGGCGAGGAGCGGCACAGCCGGAGAATTGCCCGAAAAATTGTGGAAATGCGAGAAAATGGAAAACCGGTTCAAACTGCCCGACAACTGGCGGAGTTGGTTCGGCGATGTGTGCCAAAAAGTCGAAAACAGAATAAATTAAAGGGGGCGATTGATCCGGCAACGCGAACTTTTCAGGCGTTGCGGATAGCGGTCAATGACGAACTAGGAGCGTTACAGTCGGCACTGGAACAGTTGCCGGAGCGAATGAAGCCGGGCGGTGTCGCCGCCGTGATTTCGTTTCATTCCTTGGAGGACAGAATTGTCAAAACCGCCTTTCGGGACAGCCGATATTGGAAAATGATTACGCCGAAGCCGATTACGGCAACGGCGGAGGAGATAGCCGCCAATCCGCGATCGCGGAGTGCAAAGTTGAGGGCGGCGGTAGTGCAAGAGCGGCGGGCGTTAGCCCGCCGGTGAGTCAAACAGAGCCGCAATCGTAAGATTGTGCAAAAAACCAAGAGCGGTGGGCGTAAGCCCGCCGGTGAGTCAAACCAACATTCGCAAAACCGGGGGGCTAACGCCCACCCGCTCTTGCACAAATCATAATTTACACAAACAAAACAAGGACGTTATCATGAACCCCAAACACCTATTTATCACCCTATCGTGTCTGTTGTTCTTCGCGGCAAACGGGGTGGCGCAACAGAAAGAACAACCGGCAACGCCAACGCAGGACGAGTTGTTGCAAAAGCAAATGGAGGCTTTGGAATCACATTTCCAAAGATCGTTCGCAGAAGCGATCTTCCGCCAGCATTGGAACAGTCAAGGCGTAAGCCAGGAAATGTTGACGGCAATGGGCGACCCAGTCATCCGTGCTGCATGGGGAATTTCTGAAGAACAGAATCAACAAGCGGAAACTCGTATGATTACCTCGTTGGAGCGCAAAAAAGATGACATACCCGAATCCTTTGTATTTAGGGTGCAAACAGATGAGGAAACGGGTCAAGTAATGACTTCGCTCGCCTTGAGGGATTTCAATATTACACCAGCGGAACTGCAAGCCGCTGCAGAAAAAATAACGGCTTTGATGATGGATGCCACAGTTGACGCACTGCACGAAGTCCTAACCCAAGAACAGTGGCAAAAAATAAATGAGTCACAGTTGGCAAATATGGAGGAAATGCCAATGTTTTCGCTGAACATATTTGAAGCACTCGACCTCACCGATGCCCAGCGGGAACAAATGGAGCAAAGCAAGAAGGAACTCGAACCTGAATTTGAGAAAACCCTCGAAAATTGGGTGAACGGAATTTTGATCATGCAGAAAAAGGTGGACGAAGCCAGAGGAATAGAAGGCATGATGGATGGCGATGCAATCAGAGAAAAACTGATGGCAGAAGACCCGGAGTACCAAAGAATTTACGAAGACATTCAAGCCCAAGGGAGAGCGTTTGCAACGAAATTCAAGGTAGAAATGTTCGATGTACTGACCGACGAGCAGTGGGAGCGAATGTTAAACTTGATCGACAATCCGCCGGAGCATGCCTTGGTCTTCCGCAAAGCACTGAAGAAACAGTCGGGCGAGAACGAAGCGGACAAAGAAACGGAAAAAGTCGAAGTTTGGCAACCGGGTCCCAATTCATGGCGACCCGGCGATCCGATTCCCGAAGAGTATCGGCTCAAACGGAATGAGCGGTCGCGATTTTCGAGGGAAACAAAAAGGAATCAGGAGTAGAAATTAGACCGAAAACGGCTAGAAAATGTCTTTTTTGGGATAACCATAGAGAACACGGAAGATTCACGAAGGAATACAATGTCAAAACGAGATAGACACAACAGATTTGCCGAAAGACCCGATTTTCGGGAAGTTCGCCAAAACAATACGGAACACAAGGCGGGTTTCGCACCTCCGAAGTCCAATGGAGTAGTTTTCGACCCCGACGAAGAGGAAGATGCGTCCTTTTTTCAAAAAATCGGAGCATTCTTTGGAGGGTGTTGGGAAAAATTTGCAGGATTCTCAAAATCGGCGGTCTCCAAACCGTGGGGCTGGTGTCGATCCGCCGCCCAATGGACATGGAGAGGAATTAAAACAATTCCTTCCACTCTTGTGATTCGCTGGGACTCCGAAGATGATGACGAATTGCCAAACTCGTCCCAGAAAACTGAACCTGTCAAAGCCGGTGCCAAACCAACCAGCAACCCGACCGGCAGCAAACAAGAAAAAAAAGCCGTCAACGTTCAGTACGAGGAAGACGATCTCGTCCCTTCCCGATGGTGGAATCTCGGTATTAAAGCCGCCTCTGCTGCCGCCGCGACGCTGATTCTCGTCGGCGGATACTTTGCTATCCAAATGCTACGCAGCACGCCGACGGATACATCGGACACCGAAACCGTCGTACTGACGGACCAAATCCTTCCCGGTGCGTCGCAAGAAAAGGTAGCAGACACGAAACTGCCTGTCGCTGCCGCTCCCAAACCGGTCAAAGAACCCGTTCAGAACATTCCGGCGGTTGCCGCTACCCCCACTCCTCCCGTTGCGTCTTCGTTTGCTCCCCCGCCGCCGCCGCCGAAATCCGAAGCAGCATTGTCGGAACCGAAGCCGGAATTAAAACCGCCGATGCAATCGTCGCAAGAGTCGCTTTTGGCAAACGATCCGTTTTTCGCCCCGCCTCCAACACCGGCAGTTGCCAACAATGCTCCTCCAATGGGTGCCACTAAAATTGCCGACGATCCTGTCGGAGCGACACCAAACGTTCCGACCGCTGAACAGCCTGTGCCGGTTACAGCATTTGCTCCTCCGGGTTTGGCTCCCTCGGCAAACGTCCCTGAAAGTTCCCCACCACCGACATTGACCTCGCTCCTGCCGCTTGCCCCACTCGAGTCGGTTCCAATGACAAGTGCAGCCTCGCAGTTGCAGCCGCTCGTCCCCCTGGATTCCTCCATGCCGCCTCGTACTGCGGTTGCCGCTGCTCCGGCTCCGGTAGCAATGGAATCGCCGGTTAGTGCCCAAGTCGCTTCTAATTTCAGAGCGAAGCAATCACAACGCAGAGGAAACAGTAATAATTCTTCGTTTAATGAGGCACCCAATCCGCCTCCAGTTACAAGCACCATTTCGCCAACGGCTGCCCCACAAACAATTCCAATTACGGAACCGGTCAGGGAAATTGTACCCCGGATTCCCCGTTCAGGTACGGTCCAACATGTTCCGCCGCCCGTCGTCTCAACACCAATCGTTGCCGAAGCCACTCCCGTTCGTTCCACGGTCTCCGAACCTGTTCCCGCCATTCCGAAAGATGCCCCGATTGCGGTGTCTCCTGTGATTGCGGTTCCCATCGCCACCCAAGAATCCACGTCACAAAATTTGCCCATCGAAAATTTACCGATAGACAGGCAACTATGGGATCAAGTTCGTGAACTGCGCGGCGACACCGAACCGGAACCCACGAAACTTCGATTCGATACAACACCGGCAACGACCGAACCGGCACTGCGATTCACTCCGAAACAGGCAACGTCGTCTGTCGTCGAGGATAATCCGTTGACGCGGGAGGCAATGAATTCATTCCAAGACTTGCTTCCGATGGATGATTTGCGTCCAGATTCCAAGGATTTTGCAGTCGTTCTTCCCGCTCTGGAAAATAATGTTCCGCAACCTGTTTGGGCGGAAATCCAACCGGCTTATCGAGACAATCAGGCGGAGGGGGAAAAAGGAATGACGTTCCAGAACCGGATCGATTCCGCAATCAGCCGCTCTCCTTCGGAAACGGAAACATACGTCGTGCAGCAAGGGGACACGTACATGACGATCAGTGATCGGTTTTATGGAACGAGTTTACTCTATACGGCACTGGCGGCACACAATCAAAAGTTAGGCATCGGCTGGCGACCCGCAGAGGGAATGGTCGTTGAAATTCCAACGGCGGAGTATTTGCGGATGCACTATGGGGAAGTAACGAATCGGCGAGAGCGTCGATTGGAATCGCAGCAGTCGGCAATTCGATACATCGTTCAGGAAGGAGACACGATTTTCCGATTGGCAACGGACAAGTTACAGGATTCGACCCGATGGCGGGAGATTTACGCCATAAATTCGGATCGCATCCAAGATGTTCGGGACTTGAAGCCCGGTATGGAAATTTTACTCCCCGTTGCAACCGCCCGACGGAATTGATACCAATGTTCAAATTTCGCCTTGAGCCGCTGATCAAAATTCGGGACAACGTATTGAAGGAATGTCAGGGAGAACTGGCAAAGGCTTACAATGCGCGGCGTATTCTTGAAGAAGCCCTGCAAGCGGTGGAAAGACAACTTGCGGAAGGCACCGCTGCTGCCCGGAAATTGATGCAGGCGGGACAAACAGTCAATGTCGAGTATCTGCTCGGTCTGCGGCGACAGGAAATGTTTCTGCGTGCCAACCAAAACGATTTAACGCAGAAAATGCAGATGGTCGATGAAGAAATCGAACGCCGTCGAGCTGCCGTGGTGGCAGCGAACAAAGAACTGAAAATCGTCGAAAAATTGAAAGAAAAACGGCACGAAAAATATCTCGACGAAGAAAACAAAAGCGAAACGAAAATGATGAACGAAGTTGCCGGAAACCGCAGAGTGTTCCGCCAAGCCTAATTTTTTGGATGACCAGAAAAGCCGGAGCGAAGGCAATGTGGAGCGACCGGATACCAAACGAGGTATTTCTACGGAATGCGTCTGCCATTCCGTTAGGGATGGATCGCTCGGCAGCATGAATCAAACATGCCCAAAACCGGCGGGTTTGCGCCCAGCCGCTTTTGGACATTGCTCTTGCCTTTTTACGGTAAAATCGCTACCGTTTCCATTCATGCAAAGGGCTCAATGTCTGCTCCTCGTTGTTCTCTGCCTTCTGACAGGCTGTGCCAGTTTCGGCGAACGAACGCTCAAAATCCGTAATGAATTTACCGGCGGAAACATCGAAAAAGCCAATGCCGAAATTGACAAAGCCCTCAAAAACAAGAAGCGATCAGATGCCGACCTCCTTAAATTGAATCGAGCGATTATCGCTCTTTCCAGTGGCAAACCCAAGGAAGCGGAAATACTGCTTCGGGAAGTTCGGGACCGCTTCGATCAACACGACAGAGAGCGGGAAAAACGTATTGCCGAAAAGGCGGCTTCCATGTTGCTCGATGACAATGCCGTTTCCTACGCAGGAGAAGATTATGAAAAAGTGCTAATCCGCGTCTTTCTTGCCCTCGCCAATCTGATGCACGACGGCACCGACGCACCGGCATACGCTCTGCAAATCGGGTACAAACAAAATGAAATCATTCAGAAGGGAAGCATTCAAGACCCCAAAGATTCACAGAATAATGTCAATCCGAAAGCAGATGCCTATCGTCAAGTTGCCATCGGTCAGTATCTTATCGGAGCAATGCAGGAAGCGACCTTCCGCAATCACGATGACGTAATCAAGGCATACGAATCGGTCAACGCTTGGGAGCCGGGCTTCACCCAAGGTTGGCAGGACTTGGATCGGGCAAAGCGGGGCGTACATGCCCAGCCGGGAAATGGAGTCGTTTATGTTTTCGCACTGGTCGGCTCCGGTCCCTACAAAGTTCAGCAAAATTGCGAAGTGCTGCACGACGCACAAATCTTGACGACGTTCCTGATTGCCATGATGAGTAGCCGTCCGACGCTTCCCGACTTCTCGCCAGTGATGATTCCGTATATTGTTCGTCCCAAAGATACCGTATCGGCACTCTCCGTTTCGATCAGCGGTAAGTGGAAAGGACAGACGGAAACATTGACCGACATTGGTCGGATGGCAGAAGAACAATTCGAGGCGGTCAAGCCGCAAATCATTGCAAGAGCAGTGGTTCGCCGTACCCTGAAAAAGGGAATGCTCTACGGATCAAAGGAATTGCTTGATGTGAATCCCTGGGTTGGTCTGGCAATGGATGCGAGCGCAATGGTTTTGCAGTCGATAGAAACGGCGGATACACGATGTTGGAATTTGTTGCCGGCGGAAATTCAGGTTACGCGGTTAGAAGTACCGGCGGGCGAACATCGACTGACGTTGCAACCGATGAGTCGGGTCTATTCAATGTCGCGTCGGGGATACACCGTTTCGGAGGGTTCCGTCCGAATCGGCGATGAACAGAGCCGAACGATTGTGGTCGAGCCGGGACGCAACACTTACGTTTTAGCCAATTTTCCCGGCGGTGAACTCGTCGGCAACATCGTCGTCAGCAATGAACCGGGACGGTAGCCCCCGCTTTATCGCAACCACAAAAAAGAGTAGAATAACGGTCTAGTCCAAACCCCGTTACCGTTCAAGTCCTGTGAAGAGCAAACCTTCCCCTTTTAGACTCTGTTGCTGTGCCATTTTCTTCGTCGTTCTGCTCCGAATCGTCATCGGTTGGCATTTCCTCTATGAGGGAATCCATAAGTTCGATCCTGCCGCAGAATTTTCTTCCGAAGGCTTTCTCGGAATCGCCAAGGGTCCCACAGCCGACCTCTATTATTGGATGCTGCCCGACCTCGAAGGACTCCAACGAATCGAAATCGGCAAGGTCAAGGACGAAAACGATAAGGAATACGAGACATTCATCGCCTATGAAAACGCTTGGAAAGAGTATTTTGACGAATACCTGAAAAAGAATCCTAATGTCAACAAAGATGAGGCGCAGAAAATTTTTAATCAGTATCTTGCGTCGCTTCGCGCAGGGGCTGCCGATGTGAAAGAAGATGTCGAAGCCTTCAAGGCAAGTCGGGAACGATTTGAGGAAGTCAAAGAGACCGTCCGAAACGATGCCTCTTTTGAACAGAAACGGCGTTGGGATGCGATGATGGGATACCGCCGCGAAGCCGCCGGATGGACGAGGATGCTCAACGCAATGGGCAACGGCTTGCAATCGGACTTGGGACGTTTAGCAGACCCAGAACTTGCCGGACAAAAAGGAGAGATCGTTACCGCACCGGAAAAGGAACTCTTTCCTCCGAATCAGTTCGATATTCAATACCCCATTCCTCCGAATCCCTTCGTCAAAAGCCGAATGGAAGCAATGGATATGGCGGTGATGTACGGTCTGTCTGCTATTGGACTTTGTTTGATTCTCGGCTTTTGCAATCGTTTGGCATGTCTTGGCGGAGCAGCATTTTTGGTGAATGTGGTGTTGACGACGTATCCGGTGCCGGGGGTCTATCCAGAAATACCTTCGATGGTCGGTAATTTTATGTTCGTCAGCAAGGATGTGGTCGAATTGGTAGCGATGTTATTTCTCGCTTCGGTTCCGGCGGGTCGCTGGGCAGGACTCGACTATTTCCTCTGGCACTGCGGCGGAAAACAAGTTGCGTGGGTGCTTTGTTATCCTTTCTGTCGCCGATCCTATGCGGATTGGTGTGCCTAAAAAAGACAGGAGGAAGGAGAATTCAAAGCGTTTCCCGACTTGCTTTGGACGGCTCCATTTTGAGGAAACAACGACAGTGTTACTCGATGGTCAGCAAGGTACCGCATCCGGGTGCGAGCCAAACTTGTTCGCCGTCGAAAGGAGTGATTTCCCTGTTGAACGAACTGACCAACAGAACCTTCCCTCCGCCCTTAAACGCGATGCTGAAGGCAATGGACTCTTTGATGTTTTTGTTGACAACCAACACATAAGGTTTGCCTTCTGGATTGACGAATTCGCCAACCAACAGCGCACCGCCCTGAATGGTCTCGACGTGTTTGGTTGATTCAATACCCTGAGCGTTACGGGGAACTTTTCCAGTGTGAAACACGTTGACGCTTTTTAATTTGCCGTACACCGGAACGAGAGAATGAATCTGGAGATTGATACTCCGCATCATTTCCCAGGTTTTCGTGCGGTAACCAAAGCGATCAATGGGCGAAAGCCGATAATTACCGACCTGCGGTGTGTAGTAGGTAAAATAACCGATACCCTTCCCGCCGTAAGCAAGCGTCGAATAAACCTGAACCGCCAGCGTCGCATCGGAAGGTTCGGCATAACGGAAATGAGCGTTCGACAAAATAACATTCCAAAAGGGAATACCGGCTTCCAGCGATTTTTTCCGAACCAACTCGATGTTACCGTAAAACTTGTTCTCGTCGAAACTACCATCGTCGAAGAGGGAATAATTGTCGTAAGAAATATACGGCGGCTTGCAGGTTGCAACATATTGGTCGAGATGTTCTTGATAGTCTTTCGTTCCCAGTTGTCCCGCGGATGCGTAATCGGGAAACAGATTGATATAAGGCAAAACGCCCTGCTTTTTGACCGCTTCAGACCAAGTGTTCAACGTTGGAAACAGCGAGGCGTTCGGTTCGTCCCGGAGATAAATTGCAAAGACCGCTTTTCTGTCCTCCGGGTCATTCACCGATTCCAACAGATTTTGGACTGCCTTGTCCGCTTCTTCCTGGGAGGTTTGTTGAATGGAAAGCCCCGTCAAGATTCCGGCAAGGTTATGATTTCTAACATACTTCATATTTTTGGGACCGGTGAACCCACTTGCATTGAAGCCGCAATCGTAAAGGTCTTTCATCATGGCATCCATGTCGGCAAAATCGCCCCATGTTCCGTTTGTCGCGCCCCCCCAAACGGAACCGTCTGGCATTCCGCCCCAGGGAAAAATAACGAACTCGGACGGCGGTACCCGTTTCGGTGCCGAGTCGGACGGTTTCTGTGCGAAAGTGACCGAAAAAACGACAAGCACTGGGAGTACGAACAAAACAGTAAAGAATCGATTGATTTTCATTGTGTTTAATTGAATAGTGGTGAAAAAATTAAGGGTCAATACCGAGATTGTTGAGCAACTCGCCGTATTCTTTTAGAAATTGCAGGTCGTTGCCGTAATTCCTCAAATACTCAGAATCCACATAAACGGCGAATGTCGTGAAGTTTTTTATACCAAAATTTGCATAGGTTTTCAAGTCGGATTCGCACACGGCTTTGTTCCAAGGCAGTTTCACCGCCGGTTTCTTCCAATGGCTGAACAACGAAACGTCAAGCCAGTATTCAAGAACGACGGCGGTGTCCGCAGGAAAAACCTCGAGATTCTCTTGCAGCAACCGCAGATATTCCTTGTGGTCAACCTGTCCACTGGCATTTTCGTCAGACAGCGGCTTGTCCCAGACCCGGTGAATTGGCGCAAATTCTAAAAAGATGCCCGGTTCTGGCTTCACTTTCCGGGGAGCGGACATGGTGTTGTGATAAGCCAAATGGGCAAGTTGTGCCTTGGAATCAAATCGTCGCAACTCTTTAATGATACGGTTTTCGACGATCAACGCTTGTTCACTTGCCGAATACTCGGAACATTGGGGGCATTCGCAGACCGGTTTGCCGTCGTCAAGCCAAAAGTAGTATCGATGATTATCCGGCGGAAGCAGTTCCGCATAATGCCGGGCATTTTTCGCAACGAGATCGAGTGCTTTCGTCGAATGAACGCAAAGGTTGTCTTCTTTTACCCGCTTGCCGTCTTTCGTCATTCGGAACATCGACGGATCTTGCTCGAACAATTCCCGGGGTAGCAAATCACTTAAAGCATGAAGTTGATGTTCAACCATGATCCCGTATTTTTTGCAGTCGGCAAGAAATTGTTTGCCCTTCTCTGTCTGCACAAAGTCGGCAACCTGTTTCGGAAATACATGTGTTCCGATGGTATTGATACCATTGTCGTGAGCGAGTTTTGCCCAGTCAACGGTTGCCAAATCGTGAACGTCCAGAATGATGCCGCGCATCGGCGGTTCGGCGGCAAAGGAATGAACAGCGAAAACAATCGCACACGTTACAAGACACGAGATACAATGGAGGTGTTTCACCGTTTGAGGAGGGTTGATGTTTGAACTATTAGGACACGCCCATTCTCGTTGGCAAGGAAGGAAATGTCAACCGGGTTCTTACTTTTTTTCACAACGCGGACACTGCCCCCGGCTTGCTTATCTTCATCGGGAATGTCGGCGGTGGCATTGTATGCACCCGCAGGATTGAAGGGTACAAAAAAACATCTTGTCAAACGACGGAAAACGGTGTATATTGGCAACCGGTGTTTTGTCCGTGATAGTCTGTTGCTATTGCGGAAGAAACATTTCTCAATTTTGTATTTTGGCGTTTCAGGTTTGTGAAGTTATAGAGAATCTCACGCCGGGTTCGTTCGCTCAATGTTACCGATATTTTCCACCGATTTTATCGCAGATCCGAATAAGAAAATGAAATCAAAATATCTGTTCTATTTACAATTAACCTTCACGGCATTTGCATTTTTGCTGATGGTTGTTTTGAGTTATTTCGTGATGAGCGATATAATGCGTTGGCATTTGATGCGTAATTCGGAAAATCTACTGACCTTTGAACAAAAAAACATTGAGCGTCATTTGCAACTTCCTGAAGTGGTGCTGTACGGTTTTTCAGAAACCGTACGTTACATGATTTTGCGTGGCGACGACACTGAAACAATTCAGAAATATGTGGCAAACATCTCGGCGTATTTGGGAAGCCGCGAAATATCGATGACCAGTTTTAGCGATATTTACGGTTATATTGAAACGCTCAATGGTGAGTCCGCCTTCGTCCACGGCAAAGATCGAACCCCGCCTGACGACTATGATCCACGGAGCCGTCCCTGGTACACCAGCACCTTCAATTCCGAAGACGACATTGTCGTGCACGTCTTACCCTATCAGGATGCGATTACAGAAAAACTTGTCTTCACTTACGCTCGTTGCATTCGTGGTGAAGACAACCGCCCACTGGGAGTTCTCTGCCTGACCCTGTCGGTTGATGAACTCGGGCAAGACATTGTCGAAGTGGCAGGACACCACGATGCCATCGGAATGCTGATAAGCAGTGATTTATCACTCATCGCACATCCCAATCCAGACCTTGTGGGACACAAAGTGGATGACCCTGGAATTCCCTTTTCAATCTTTGCGGATGCCATAAAGAACGGACAGGAATTTTCCGGAAGAGAACTCACCAACTACAAAGGTGAACCTTCCGTGGGTTTTTCCCGAAAACTCAGTAATGGTTGGCACCTGTCTCTTGTAACGCCCAAAAGCCATTACTACCGAAGCGTAACGAATACGTCGCTAACCCTCTTTGCGCTGGGGACAGTCCTTGCTGCGGTGTTAATGCTCTTCCTGGTACGCATTGATGTCGCCAGAAATAAAGCAGACGCGGAAAGCAAATTGAAAAGTTCTTTCTTAGCCAATATGAGTCATGAAATCCGAACACCGATGAATGCCATCGTCGGCATGACAACTTTGGGAAAATCAGCAACTAATGCAGAACGCAAGGATTTTTGTTTTACCAAAATTGAGGAAGCTTCCCAGCACTTGCTTGGCGTGATCAATAATGTTCTGGACATATCAAAAATTGAAGCCAACAAATTTGAACTTTCCACTACGGAGTTTCATTTTGAAAAGATGCTCCAACAGGTAGTCAATATCATCAGCCACCGGGTGGACGAAAAGCAGCAAAAATTCTCTGTCCATATCGATGGTGCCATCCCTCAAACACTGATAGGGGACGATCAGCGGTTGGCACAGGTCATTACAAACCTATTGGGAAATGCGATCAAATTTACTCCCGTCAGGGGAACGGTCACTCTGGACGCTTGCCTGGTGAAACAAGAAAACGATTTTTATACCATTCGGATTGCCGTATCCGACACGGGAATCGGTATCGGTGAAGCACAGCAAGCCCGGCTGTTCCACGCATTTCAGCAAGCCGATGCCGGAACATCGCGCCAATTTGGCGGCACCGGGCTGGGACTCGCCATTTCAAGGAACATTGTGGAAATGATGGGGGGCAAAATTGGGGTGGAATCCGAACCGGGCAAAGGGGCAACCTTTGCTTTTACCATTCGAGTCGGGCGTGGAACAGAGCATGATACCGTGTATTTGAGTCAGGACATTCGTTGGGACAATGTCTCCATTATGGTGGTTGACGACGATCAGGGTGTTTTGGATTACTTTAAGGAAGTCCTGCACAGGTTTGGTACTTCCTGTGACACAGCGATCAGCGGCGAGAAAGCATTGGCACTTGTCGAGCAGCACGGTGCCTACAATATCTATTTTGTGGACTGGAAAATGCCTGTCATGGATGGTATCACATTGGCGCGTATCCTCAAAGAAAAATCACCTGGTCTCGGTCGTACCATTGTGATTATGATTTCTGCCGAGTGGCGAGAGGTCGAAGACGAGGCAAAAAAAGCGGGCGTGAACACATTTTTATCCAAACCTTTGTTTCCCTCTACGATTGCGGACACCATCAGCAAGGCTCTCGGTGTACAACAACGTCCCCGCTCCGTAGGACAGAATCTACAGGTAGAGTTGTCGGGTATTTTTGCGGGACATCGTGTTCTGCTGGCGGAAGATGTGAAAATCAACAGCATGATCTTGCAGGGATTGCTTGAACCGACGGAACTGGAAATTGACTGTGTGGAAAACGGAGCAGAGGCAGTCCGCATGTTCAAGGAGAATCCGGAAAAATATGAACTGATTTTTATGGACGTACAGATGCCCGTTATGGACGGTCATGAGGCGACACGGCAAATCAGGTCACTCGATGTTCCGAACGCCAAAACGGTACCGATTATCGCCATGACAGCAAATGTGTTCCGGGAAGACGTGGAAGAATGTCTTAAAGCAGGTATGAACAGTCATCTCGGCAAACCTCTGAATTTCGAAGATGTTTTGAAACAATTACGGCATTATTTGTGCGGTGGAGCCATTTGTAAAATCAGCACGAAGGAACCTATTTAGTGCGTATTTGGAATTGGTCTGGAGTCAAACCAACGGAATTGACCGCCCCTGCGAAATGACGGTCTGTTTTTTTCGGCGCACACATCAAAAAATAAATCCTGTTTTCAGGTATAGGACGGTAGGCGGACTTGCCCAACGATGTCCATTGGAATACAGTTCCCGAGCGAAACTGCCGCCGAATTCAAAATAGCCGCCGATCTGGTTCTGCGCCGCAAATTCGATACCCATTCCAAGCCGAATATCGTTGTAATCGGTCAAGCCAGGTCCACTAATATCCCAACTGCCGCCTGCATAATCAGCGTGAACATAGCCCCACCAATCGGCTTGCGGTCCTGTCCACAATCGACGTGAAACCTTCGGATTCGGAAAAATCAACTTCAATACCCAATCTTCGTTCGGTGTCCAAACGACTCCGCCTGTCGGCAACATTTTGATTCTGGCACGACCATAGTAAATCATCCCACCTTGGATTTGCATTTGAGGCGAAGTACGAACAGTGCCTTCGAGCCGACCTTGGAACCGAAGAGCGTCAGACGAAACTTTTTCAAAATCGGAAAAGAGACCAACGCGTCCCCAAGCAATAAGACCAAACGTTTCATTAAATTTCGGCTGCATGCCAACATCGAGAAACGCTCCAAAACCATTCGGCGACATGTGGTACAGCTGACCGACCGGTCCATTCCACCAAACGAGACTGCCGGCAGGGGCTATGTAAAGGTATCCTGGTTTTCCATTGTCGGGAATAAAGCGGCATGGAAATGCAAGTTGCATACGCATGTCGATTTCATCCATTCCGAACGCACTCGCTCCGCTCCCGCCCGGCAGATGGGTGTACTCAAAGGAAGTCGCATCCCGGAATCGCCGCATCGCTTCGTAGGTTTCGGGAACAAACCGGTCAAAGTTGCCGGAATAAATGCCCGAAGGCGGAGTTTGCCCCACACTTGTACTGGGATTGCCGATGGGCAAAATCGAGCCGAACAGCGGTGTTTGCGAAGGAACGGCGTAAGGATCAAAGGGGGGGAGCGCAACCGAAGGGGAGGTAGCGGGAAGTGCTGCCGGTGTACTCGGAATCGGTGCAATCGTTGCCGGAGAGAGATTTTGAGCAACCAAAATGGGGGCATACTGTTCGGCGCCTGCTGCAAGGACGGCTGAACTTTCAGCCGGAGCAATCGAACCATACGATATGGCGGCGGGGGTTTGCGCACGGACAGCATTGGGGAGCAAGCATCCGAATAGCAGGGCAAAACCGATTGTCAAAAGGCGAGCCGTCATCGAATTCATTCCGATCAGTCTTTCCAGCATGGCGAACGTTACTGATTTTGCAAGAAAAAGGCAAGACCGACTTTCGCAAGCCCACAGGAATCCAGCAACACAGTCGCTGGCTCTCTTTCCTCACGATTTCAGAACCGATTGCCGTCGAGTTCGCCAAGATAGTCATCTTTCATCGTGATTTCCGTTACCGTTGCAGTGCCGGTCAAGCCACGCAAACGTACTTCAATGCACCGTCCCGACTCGCTTTTCAACAGCACCGCCGCCGTCGAAGTCATGCCGTCGGGATAAAAGAAAATCGGAGACGACCAAATCATTCCCTCCGAACTCGCCGTCTCGCCTAACCGAATTTCTCCGAACGTGACGGCTTCAACTTCCGAAGCATTTTCTTCTATCGAGGACTCTCCGGGAGCCGTTAATCCCAGGTAAAATGCTGACCGCTCCTCTGCAACTGCGATGGCATCGGCAATGATAACCGTTTGGGGGAGTTCGATGATGATTGCCGTGCCATCTGCCGTTACTGAATCAGGCTCACGCAAAATAAAGTCTTGCATATTGCCGGTAAAACGTCCTTTTTCAAAAGGATCAAGTTCGTGAGAGGCATCGAAACGTCTCGTCGTTTGCCTCGAAGACAATCCTGCGGTAAAGTGGGCATCCAGCACCCGATCAATGATCAGGGTGGAACCGCCGAGTTTGCAACGCATACAGAAAATTGCCCCTTCTTCCATTGCTCGAACACGGGTTTCGATCCATTCTCCGCGCATCTGGTCAGCGGCAGATTTTAGCCGTTGCTGAGCGAGCGTTCCACGTAGCATCGGAATTCCCAATGCCGCAATGGCGATCAAAATGGTAAGCACCAAAATGACTTCAATGAGCGTGAAACCGATTCGACGGGACATTGAGGCAACGAGGCTGCGTAAGTATTGTGTTGGCGAGTACAAATTGTACAGTAAAAATTGCCCTCAATGGTCATCAGACCTAGCCCGGGGCATGTGGCACTACTCCGTCAAACCCGATGTTGTGCATGAAAGCCGGGAGCGCAACATTGCCGTTTGCGATGCTCTAATCGCGCAATCGTCGGATTTCATTCCAAAGTTCGTGAAGCGAATCGGTCTTGGTGTTGACCGAAATAACTCCATAGTTCGTGCTCGGCGGATAGTATTTTGCCAATGGCGAATTGTGAAAACGGAAAACTGCCCGCTCCTCTCCGTCGCCAATCCGTCCCTGTAAAATCCAAATCATTTTGGGCGATTCCCTGGTTTCTTTTGACGCAAACTGTGAAGAATACTTCAACACGATCTTATCCAGATAGTTCGTTTGGCTGCTGTCTTCGTGCCGACGTAAAATACTCAACCGGTTGGAATACTTGGAATCCAACACAATATAAATCGGTGCTTTTTCATTTCGGCAGATTTTCAGTAAAAAGTCCGGCGTATAATAGCAACTCGTTTGTGCTCTGCGCGGGATCGTCGTCCGAAAAATCGTCAGATCATTCTCGAAGCGGTCGGAATGAACGACCGGTTGATAGTAAAGCGTTAACTGGTAATTGTCCTTTTCAAGGTGATATGTATTGGCAACATCCATTTCGTTGTCGTACCAACTATCGAGGACATGATACCGGTAGGAGATAATTGCCGATCTATCCTTTGCCGTTTCAAAACCGGCATCGCTTAACATTTTCAACAACCGGTAGAGGCTGTAATACTCAAAAAGTTTATCCAGTGTCCGCACATTGAAAATGATCCGGTTTTTCTTCATATCGAAGTCGCCGAACTTGAACCACTTCATGATTTGTTCAAAAACCTGCCTGTACGGCTTGACTTCTTGAAACGTTTTTGTTTTCTGTGGAAAAGTTTTAACATCGAATTTGGCACATTGCAGAATCTCATTGTACTTGTTGTACAACGATCCGAGTTGCGCTACTACAACGCACAACCTCTCAAAAAAGCCTTTCGATTCTTTCAAGGGTAACTGCCAAATCGTTGAAATTGCCGGCGGTTGATACCCTTCCCGAACGGTTCCTTGAATCTTTTGCAACATACTTTCCCGCTCAGCAATGTCCGCTGCCAGCATCGCCTGAATCACTTTGGCGTTTTTCAGCACCAGCATCAGAAAACTCAAAATGACCTGATTTTCATATACGTCCCGATTGCTCACCGGCTCTTGCATCAGGATTTTTCTGGGGATGTAATACTGTCCCTGACGCAACAGTGCCGTTTTCTGCGGAACAGCAACGAGTTGATCCGAATTCCGCATAAGCCAGTGGAAACCTGTAATCGACACATCACGGGCTTTGGCATATTCCCGAACGACATTCGTTTTTTTGATGCTATGCCGGGCAAGGGCGTTAAAATACGGCAGATTGCTTTGATAACAGATCGCGATAGATTCGACCAACTGAAGATATGCCATCGGCGATTTGTACGTCTGCTGTTGGAGACGCATTTCCCCCGTACCGGGAAGTTTTCCTTGAAGCGAGCCGGTCGTTCGGTCACCAAACATCCAGTTTCCGATTTTGTCGTCCTCAAAGTTGAGGAGCAATTTCAGCATATCGACTGCATTTTGTGTGTCTTCCGGCTGTTTACTGATGCACGCCATATACCGGCTGTACATGACGACCGGTTCCGTTTTGCCCCGATAGATAATACGGATCGACAAAAAAAGAATGTCGTACAGTAATTGAAACGGTTGTGTTGTTTCGTTGTTCCGTTCGTCTTCAAAGCGGAAATGGTGTCCGGTTCCGTGGCGCATGGTATGTCCGATGAGTGTATCGCCATTGAGGAACAGTTCGACAGTTTCGATGTCTCCGAGGTCATCTTCGACGAGTAACTCTCCTTGATAGTGTCCATCTTCAAAGACGACGTTATGTTCGTCGATGTCTCCGCCGACGGGGATTTGAGGATAGAACTCAACTTCCACCGGCGTGGTAATTTTGGACCGATCCGAGAGTAGCAACACGCATTTCATACTGCCCCACAGTGTATTCCCGACGGGAAGGATTGTCAAGAATTACCGGGTAAGTCCGCCGTCAGGCAGCCGCCGTCCAGCGTTGCCTGACGTTGCGTTCTTGCTGCCAGAGTGGGATCGTGTGTTACCAGAATCAGCATCGACGTATTGGCAAGTTCCAATAAAAGGTCGCCAATGTGTCCCGCTGTCATTCGATCCAGATTGCCCGTCGGTTCATCCGCCAAAATCAGTGTCGGTCGATTGACCAGTGCTCTTGCAATCGCCACGCGCTGCCGCTCGCCGCCGGAAAGTTCCGAAGGGGGATGATCGAGGCGGTCAGACAGACCGACACGGTTCAGTAACTCTTTTCCCCAATGTCGCTGTTCGGTTGAGATTCGCCCCTCTGCCAAAAACGGAATCAACACGTTTGCCAACGCACTGCATTGCGGTAAAAGATGATGGTCTTGGAATACGAATCCGATGTTTCGCCGCCGGAACAGCGGTAAATCTCGATCTGAAAGCCCCGAAAGATCAATCCCATTCAACACGACCGAACCGGAAGTTGCCGGTTCTAATGTGCCGAGAATACTCAACAGTGAACTTTTTCCAGAGCCACTGGGTCCTGAAATCGACAGACTTTCGCCGGACTTCAATTCAAAGGAGCAGTCCCGAAGGACCTCCAACGCTCCGTCCCGGACGGAATAACTTTTGCAAAGATGGTAAACGGCAAGAGACACAGACACGACGGTTCGATGTTTCTGTCAGTGTAACCAAACGACAGAAAAAATCAAGTTTTCGGTTCGGACTTGTCCATGACGCAATAATTGACTTTTTCTCGGAATTTGGTAGAATCCCCCTGAAATATTTAAACTGCCCGACAGAAGGATCGAATGTTTTCGCACTTTTTCATTGACCGCCCTATCTTTGCATGCGTTGTTTGTTTGGTCATCACGTTGCTGGGAGCCGTTACCCTTCCTATGCTACCCATCGAGCAGTTGCCCGATATTGTGCCGCCGACCATTGCTGTCTCCGCATCCTATCCCGGTGCCAGCGCACGAGACGTGATCAATGCCGTTGCCATTCCCCTTGAAGAAGCACTCAACGGGGTGGACAACATGATCTACATGAGTACCTCATGCACCAGCAATGGTACGATGAGTATCGCCGTCACGTTTGCCGTCGGTACCGATCCTGACATCGCCTCCGTTCTCGTCCAGAACCGGGTCAAATCTGCCGAGCCGCTCCTGCCGGAAGAGGTGCGCCGACAAGGAGTCCGAGTCACTAAAAGAGGCGGTGAAATCGTCTGTATGATCGCCCTTTTTGAAAAACTCGACGACAACGGCAACAAAACCGCCGAAGTTCATCACGCAGAACCGGACAATTTCGGCGGAGGAATTTCAGGGGCACTAAAACGCAATGCCGCCGAAGAAGAATCTGCCGAAGAGGAGATCGTTCAGAACGGAACCGCCCGAAAGGGGAAAAAAAGCGGACAATATCTTGCCAACTATGCGTCACTCTATCTCAAAGACCGACTAGCCCGGGTGCCGGGCGTGAGCGGGGTTCAGATGTTCGACATGCGCCAATTTAGTATGCGAATCTGGCTCGATGCAGATGCAATGGCAGCACGGAGAATCTCCGTCCGGGAAGTACAGGCGGCGATTCAACAGCAAAACGTACAGGTCTCCGCTGGTCGTATTGGACTCGCTCCCGTCCCGGAAGGTATCCAAACCAATCTTGCCATCATAACGCTCGGTCGTCTTGAGGATGTCGAACAGTTTGAAAATATGATCCTTCGGGTGGACAATCAGGGCGGAGTCTTGCGACTCAAAGATGTCGCCCTGATTGAACTCGGTGCCGCCGATTATACCACCGAATCACGCTTCAACGGTATGATGTCCACTGCAATCGCGATTGAACCCCAAGCCGGTGCCAATGTGTTGGAGGTCTCCGACGGCGTAACCGCGATGATGGCATCGCTCGAAGAATCTATCTCAAGAAGCGGACTGGCGTACTCGATCCCGTTCAATGCCACCGACTTCGTTCGAGAATCAGTATATGAATTTTGGGAAACACTCTTCCTTTGCGTCTGTTTCGTCTGCTTCACCATTTATATTTTTCTTCAGGATTGGCGGGCAACACTGATTCCGATCCTGACGATACCGGTCTCTATCATCGGCACCTTTTTCCTGATATGGAGTTTCGGCTTTTCTATCAATACAATGTCCCTCTTCGGCTTGATTGTTGTGATCGGCATCGTCGTGGACGATGCGATTGTCGTCGTCGAAAATACGCAACGACTCATTGACGAAGAAGGGCTTGATCCACATACTGCCGCCAAAAAATCAATGATTCAGGTCATCGGACCGGTCGTCGCCATGTCGCTCATTATGATGGCGGTCTTCCTGCCAACGGCAATGATGCCTGGTATCGTCGGAAAACTTTATCAACAGTTCGCCTTGACCATCGCTGGTGCAATCGCTATCTCCTGTGTCTGTGCCGTTACATTAGCACCGGCACTGTGTGCGATTTTGTTGCGTCCTTCTCCCCCGAAAAACAAACGTGCGATTCCTTTCCGCATCTTTAACTTCTTCTTCGACGGTTTTGCGGTCTTTTACTCGAAAACGGTCAAGTCGTTGATTTACATCTCCCCCGTGGTCATGTTGTTGTGGTGTGGGTTGTGTGTATTTTTGATCTGGCTTGTTATGTGGATGCCTTCAGGATTTTTGCCCAACGAAGATCAGGGAACCATTATGATGCGAGTCCAGCTTCCCGAAGGAGCGACAATGGAACGTACCTCCGATGTGTTGAGACGTGTCGACAAAATTATTGAGTCCGAACAAACGATTACCTATAGTGAAGACTACTACAAGCGCAGCGTTCTGAGGAAACTTTATGAACGTATGTGGGACACGAGGAGAACTTACGTCGAAAGCGGCGGTATCAAGCACGCAATCTCAATCAACGGATTTGCCTTCGGTAGCGGTCAAGGCTCGAACCTCGGAATGGTTATTTTGAGGTTGGAGACTTGGGAAGACAGACGGAACAAAGATTTGTATATTCCCTTTGTTTCAAAATACTTATTGAAAAGCCGTATGGACAGCGGTTTGAGGATTCCCGTCATTCAGGCGCGAATCGAGGAAAAACTGGGAGCCATTCCTGAAGCACTGTTCCAAATGTTCACGCCCCCGCCGATTCAAATCGGTATGACCAACGGTGTCGCCTACGTACTACTTGACGAACGCGGTATTGAGCCGAGTGAATTTGCCGCTGTGCGGAATGACCTTTCATCAAGAGCCGTCGATATGGAATCCATCGTCATGATGATTTCGCCGTTCAGTCCCAACTCGCCGCAACTCTATCTCGACATCGACCGAGACAAAGCGATGCGGATGGGACTCAATCTGAACGAAGTTTTTGGTGCGTTGTCAACCTATTTGGGAAATTCCTACGTCAATGACTTTAACATTCTTGGTCGAACCTTTCGAGTCAACCTTCAGGCAAAAGGGGAATACCGGCGTAGTGTCGATGACATTCTCCGATTGAAGGTCAAAAATACCAACGGGGCGATGGTCCCGATGGAGGCGTTCACGACAGTGCAAGAAATTGCGGGACCGCAACAGTTGACCCGGTACAATATGTTCCCCAGTATTTCCATGACCGGAATTGTGCATCCCCTCAGTACCACCGGAGAGGCAATCAAAAGAATGGAAACGTTAAGCCAAACGTTACCGGACGGTTTCTCTTACGATTGGACAGGATTGACCTATCAAGAGAAGCAGGTTGGGACAGCGACGGCGATCTTCTTTGCCATTTCGGTGCTGTTTACGTTCTTGATTTTGGCGGCGCAGTACGAAAGTTGGTCGCAACCGTTTATTATCATGATGGCGGTGCCGCTGGGGGTCGGCGGAGCGTTGCTGTCGGTGTTCCTGTTCGCTCTCCACGCCGGAATTATGCCGGAGATAAACCTTTATACACAGATCGGCTTTTTGGTGATGGTCGGATTATCGGCAAAGAATGCGGTTCTCATTACGGAGTTTGCTGACCATCGCCGTGCACACGGGGCGGGGCTTGTCCAGGCAGCATTTGAGGCGGGTAAGTTACGTTTACGTCCGATTTTTATGACATCGTTTGCGCTTATTTTGGGGATGGCACCGCTCGTTTGGGCTGATGGTGCCGGCAGCAATGCGAGGAATACCATTGGCAGCGGCATCTTCGGCGGTTTGTTTACCGAAACGATGGTCGGTGTGTATGTAACGCCGGTGTTGTTCGTATTGGTGGTGGGCATTTCGGAGTGGTTTTACCGACACTTCCAAGCGGCTCTGCATCATAGCCGAATGAAGGCGGAGCGGATGGCAGGAGTGGACGAAGTGACCCTGCGGCACGGCGATTAAGTGATTACGCGGATAAAGAACCGGGATGTAACGCAACGGAACCTTCGGACCGCCGTGTGGGTCTTCTAGAGCGTATCAGGAATTGATATGGACAGAAGTTTTGGAATTTTGTAATCTTTCATTATTGGATATTGAACGCCTTTTTCA
>Ga0123353_10000104_pt1 | contig 97871 bp, 77 predicted proteins | sample TergutLab28metaG_3_FD_92763 | JGI IMG/M metagenome (GOLD analysis project Ga0123353, IMG submission 92763) | Labiotermes labralis P3 segment gut microbial communities from Petit-Saut dam, French Guiana - Lab288 P3 | ecosystem: Host-associated > Arthropoda: Insects > Digestive system > Gut ...
AAAGCGGGCGTTGACGAACCGCTGCGGCAGCGGCTGGCTGACGTCGCCGGTGTAGAGATACTCCACCGTGTCCACGGCCGTCCGCTTGCCGGCGATGGTGCAGTCCCACGCCAGGTTCGGCCACACACCGTCAATTCCCTGTTCGATGTAGCTGCTGGAGTTGTTTGCGCAGTGATAATACAGGCTGCGGGCCGTGATGGTCATGCTGCCGGTGGACCAGTCGTAGAAAATCAGCGGGCTGCCCTGGAGGCTGTCGTGTGTCGGGTGGTAACCGTAGCCCTGTCGGGGCGGCTTGGGACCCTGGAAAACCACGCCGATATTTTTGTCGCCCGAGAAATCCACGATCTCTCTGCCGGGGTTTCGGAAGCCCGCGCCGTAACTGGTCACGCCCTTGCGCGATCCGTTGGGGCCAAACCCGTTATTGAGCATCACCTGGTAGCCGTCCTTGAGCGATTCGAGCATCTCGACCTCGACCAGCCGGGCCAGGCCCCGCCACGTCGTGCCGTGCCGCTCACGCTGGATCGGCCACCAGGTTTCCCACACCTGCACGTAGGTCCAGTAGCGGTAGCCCCTCGCCTGGATGGGCAGCCAGTAATGGAAGGTAACGCGGTCGCCGTCGATTTGCGGCTCGAACCACCGCATGGGGGCGCCGTGGTTGTCGCGGTCCTGCGGCAGGGTCATCGGGTCGGTGATCCACGGGTGGAGCATGTCCCACTGGACGTCGCGATAGGCGGCGGTCTGCTCCGCCGGCACGTAGGCTGCGTCGGTGTGGGCGCTGCCTTCGGGGCGCGGGCCCTTCATGCCTTCGGGCGGGATCATCATGGGCAGGCCTCGCATGTCGAACTGCCCAATGTCCAGCCCGTTACCGAAATGCAGCGGGTACATCAAGTACATGCCATCGGCGGCCTTCCAGGAAATCGGGCGGTAGCGATCGTAAATCAGCTCCTGGCCGTCGGGAAAAACGATTTTGGCCGACTCCGACCCGATGGGCCGATGCACCTTGGCCGAGTCGGCGCCGACGAGGATGTCCTTGAATTCGCCGAAGGAAAGCCGCTCGCCGCCGACGATCTCGCCGTCGCGCCGCTCCGCGGGCGGCAGCGCCACGATCGTCGCCACGCCCACGTCGCGCGGTGTGATGGTGACGCTATTGCTGGGCGGCGTGACCGAGCCGTCCTTGAGCACCCCGACCACCGCGAACGTGCAGGCCATGCCGTTGGTCAACTCGCGAACCACCATCGCCGGATCGGTGAGCGGCTTGTCGTTGTGTTGGCGTTTTTCCGGCGCGGTCTGAAGCACGCGCCACCCAACGACGCGTTCGTCCTCCAGTTGAAGGTTCCATCGCAAATAGACGCGCCCGTCGCCAGCATCGCCGGTCAAGGCCGTCGGCGACAAAATCGGCAACGGTGGCGGCTGAAGTTCCTTCGACACCTCGGCCATCGTAGGCGCTCCTTTCGTGGACATCCCGTCCGTACCAGCACACCCCGCGACGACGAACGCCGCCACCAGACAGAAAATGAAGAGGAATGCTTTTACGGTAGTGAAAATGAACGTTTTTACGGTGGTGAACATCGTTTGTCTCCTTCGACGGCTCGACAGTCCGTCCGTGCCGTTCCGTGCTCTCCGAATTATGGACCATTCACCAGCAGGAGGTCAAGTTCTTCCTCCGTGCATTCATGGAGCCGCCGATCGAGCACCACGAACCCCATGCGCTCCCAGGAGCCATCGGTAAGAGCGGCGACGGCGGGGTCGACGGCATCAACAAAGAAGGGGGAAATTTTGATACGATTGGCCTGCCGTTACGGCATACTGAGGCACCATGATACCACGTTGAAATTCCGGTCTGTTGACACGCCAAACGTTGCGAGTATAAAGGACGTTGTAAACAGTAAAGACGTTGCATGCATAAAATTACCACCTCCGAGCGATCCTTCGTCGTCCGGAGGTCGGCAGGGTAAAACGTTATAAAGGACGGTCCCGGAATCTCACAAGGCAGGGCCAGATCACGGGCCATGGTCAGAAGACGCAGCCGGAGCCGCCTTGACGATAGCGACGGTCCCGACCTTGGCGGCTTCCGATAGCGACTCCCACGCCGCCAGCACAGCAGCAAGGTGCGGATCGGTCGCCGCGACGACCGCCGCCAACACGGTGAGTTTCACGGTGAGCGGCTCCGGCGATAATTCGCAAGTGTTCGATTGATCGGCGCTTGCGAAAGTATCACACGGTCTTCGCGAAGTCGAACGGACGACATGCCTGCAACGATGCAATCGTATCATTTCTTCACATGTTCGGCGTGTTTGATCGCGATCCGGGTGGCTTCGGCGCCCAGTTCGTACCATTCGGTCTTTTGGGAACCGTCGTCCTTTTTGGCGGAGTAGTGCAGGAGATAGTCCTCCACCGACTGAAACGTCCGGGTGGGTTCCTCGGGCTCCGGCGTTGGCGAATGTTTACTGGTCATCGTGGTCTCCGTGATCGAAATAGTTTCGGAAGAAGTGGTGATTCAACTCCGCCGAGAAATAGCTTTTTCGCTTGATCCAGACAAACCCGTCGCCCTTGGTGATCACCACGACGTCGATCGGCCCGCCGACCGTCTCGGCTTCCATCGTCACCTGTTTGCGGAACGACACCAGGTTCACCAGCGTCTCGGCCATCATGGCCAATTCGTTTTTCTGTAAAAACCTCGTGGCCTGCAGGACGGGGTTGATGTAGCGATTGTACTTCAATTCCTTCAGTTTACGGGTCATTTCGTCGTACGCGCCGTTGCCGATCTCCTGGGCGATGTGGAGGATGTTGTCGGCGAGTTTGTCGTCGATCGACTGGGTTTTCCGCAGCGCCTCGACCAGTTTTCCGGGAACGCCCTTGCGGGCGATTTCCGAAATCGTCGTGTCGAAAAATTCGGAGATGTCCCGGCCCATGCCTTCCATGAACGTGCGGACGTCGCTGGACTGGGCGAAGGGGGCGATCACGGAGTCGTTCGTGTCGTCGACGGACTGGCTCTCCTGGAGTCGGGCGATGACGCGGCCCTGGATGACGCCGGAAATCTCGTAGTCGTAGTAGGACGGATAGAGTTCGTCCTCGCCGAACCCGGCAATGACGACGCCCGAATGCAGCCGTGAGCCGATCAGGGCGACGTCGACTACCGTTTGCACGAATTCTGCGTAGTCAGCCGCCGCCAGCGGCAGGTTTTCAAAAATCTGCCGGGCCACCTCGACGATCCGCGACTCGTACTTCGTGCACAGTTGCCGCTTCTGCTCGTCCGAAAAACTGCTGTCACGCGCCAACTCGTGGAAATGTCGCGACTGCTCCATGATCAAGTCGCTGAGCTTTGCCTTGATCTCCACTTCGGTGATCCGGCCAGTGATTTTGATCGTCAGGGCCACGAACTGATCCAGGTTACCGCGGATATCGCCCGACAGCGCGTACGCGCCCTGGCGGATGTAGGAACTTTCGGCCTCCTCACTGATCGGCAAGGTGCTCAGGAAACGCAGAAATTCGTCGCCGTACTGCTTGAGCGTCGGGTAGCGTTTCTTCGCCAGGCCGTTGCGGAACTGCTTGATGATGGTTTCCCAGGGAATTTCCATCAACTGCGAGTTGTCGTAAATCATGGCCGCCACGGGCGCGTGCTTGGAGAGGGCGAAGACTTTATTCGCCGTGTTGTGGATTTTCCGGTCCTGCCCGCCGGGGCCATGAATGGTGACGGTCATGGCGCTGTCGGCCGCCAAGGCCATCCCGGACTTGTTCATAATCGCGATTTCGGTTGTCATGCGTGCACCCTGCCGGAGTTATCGGGAAAAAACACGGTCACGGACGAATAGACTACCAGAGTGGACGGCTCGGCTTCAAGCGCGGGGTGGAAAAAGCCAGGGCGAACGCATGTACCGTGGCGAGGGCATCTTGCCCGCGTCACGGTACATGCGTTTGCCCTGACGCCGTTGGCCCACGGGCACATCGTCAAACGGAGTTTTGTCCACGCGTATTACGTCTTCGTTGTTCGTCATCTTGTGCGTTTCTTCGCGTCTGGTCGTCAGAATCCCTGGAACGTTTTCTGCCAGGCCGCCTTCGCGTTGGCGATGGACACGTCGAGGACCGTTTTGTTCCCGTGTGTCATCGCGATTCTTCCGGTATCGGTCACTCTGCCGATTTCGCCGTGGGGGATGTTGGCGACGTGGCGGAGGAAGGCGTCGTAGCGGTCGGGGGCGACTTCGACGAGGAATCGGCCTGCGGATTCGTTGAACAGGGCGACGGCGGGGTCGAGGGTCGCGCCGCCCGCGGTGGGCAGGGCGTCGAGATTCAGGCTGACGCCGAGTCCGCCGGCGAAGGCCATTTCGGCGGCCGCGACGGCGAGTCCGCCTTCGGAGAGGTCGTGCGCCGCCCGCACCGCGCCGTCGGCGATGGCGGCCTGCAATGCCCGCATCCCGCGCAGGTTGGTGGGCATGTCGACGGGAGGCACGTCGGCGCCGCTGGCGAGGCCGTTGGCAAGCAGGTAGTGGCTGCCGCCCATTTCCGCGCCGGTTCGGCCCAGGATAAACAGGGTGTTTCCGGCGGACTTCGCGTCGGCGGTGACGCATCGGTTCACGTCGTCGATGACGCTGATGGCCGAGATCAGCAGCGTCGGCGGAATGGCGATGGTTTGCCCGTCCTCGGTGACGAATTCGTTGTTGAGGCTGTCCTTGCCGGAGATGAACGGCACGGAGTACGCTTTGGCGGCGTCGTAGCAGGCCTTGGCCGACAGCAGGAGCGCGCCCATGCGGTCGGGCTTGTTGCAGTTGCCCCAGCAGAAGTTGTCGAGAATGGCGGTGCGTTCGAGGTCGCCGCCGACGGCGACGGCGTTGCGCAGGGCTTCGTCCACCGCGTGCAGGGCGGAGTTGTACGGATCGAGGTCGCCCAGCCGCGGATTCATGCCGCAGGAAACGACCACGCCTTTGCGGCTGCCCAGCACGGGGCGGATGACCGACGCGTCGCCGGGGCCGTCCTCGCCGATGCCCACCAGCGGCTTGATCGCGCTGCCACCTTGCACCTCGTGATCGTACTGCCGGATGATCCATTCCTTGCTGGCGACGTTGGGCTGCGAGAGCACGCCCAGCAGCGATTGATTGAGACTTGGCGTCTGGCGGGGCAGGGCGGTGCGGGCGTCGGACTGACGCCACCGCGCGTGCTTGGTCGGGCGGGGCAGCCCGCCGTGAAGGAAGCTCACGTCCAACTCGCCGACGAGCGTTTGGCCGTAAAACAGGCGTAGTTTACGTGACGCGGGCGTCTCGCCCGCGTTGTGCGTTCCATGAGTCTTGTCGGCGGAGGACGCTAAGCCGCCTTCGCCAGACGCGGGCAAGATGCCCGCGAGACACGAGGGCGAGCCGCCCTCGTCACGTGAGACGCCCGTGCTCCCGAACGTCCCGATCACCGTCGCTTCGACGTCCTCGCTCTGGAACAGCGCCAGGATGCGTTCGACGTTTTCCGGCGGGACGGAGAAGACCATGCGTTCCTGGGCTTCGCTGATCCAGATTTCGCTGTACGACAGGCCGGCGTATTTCAGCGGCACGCGGTCGAGGTGGACCGTCGCGCCGAGTTCCTCGCCCATCTCGCCGACGGCCGAACTCAGCCCGCCCGCGCCGCAGTCCGTCACCGCGGTGTACAGCCCCGCGTCGCGGGCCTGCACCATCGTGTCGAGCATCTTCTTTTCCGTGATCGCGTTGCCGATCTGCACGGCGTGGCTGAATTCGGTCTCGTGGCTGTGCGTCAGTTCGCCGCTGGAGAACGTCGCGCCGTGAATGCCGTCGCGCCCGGTCCGCCCGCCGACCACCACGATCGCGTCGCCTTCGCCCACCTGCTTGAAGCATTTTTCGCGAGGCAGCACGCCCACCGTGCCGCAGAAGACCAGCGGATTGCCGAGATATCGGCTGTCGAAATAGACGGCCCCGTTGACCGTCGGGATGCCCATGCGGTTGCCGTAATCGCGCACGCCCGCCACCACGCCGCGCATCACGCGACGCGGATGCAGCACGCCCTTGGGCACGTCGTCGGGCGGCATGTCGTTCGGGCCGAAACAAAACACGTCCGTGTTCGCCACCGGGCGGGCGCCCATGCCCGTGCCCATCGGGTCGCGAATCACGCCGCCGATGCCCGTGCTCGCGCCGCCGTACGGCTCGATCGCCGAGGGATGATTGTGCGTCTCGACCTTGAAGCACACAGCCGTCTCCTCGTCGAATTCGATCACGCCGGCGTTGTCCTTGAAGACGCTGATCGTCCAGGGCTTGGCCAATTCGCGCGTCGCGCGGAAGACGGTGTTTTTGATCAGATTCGGAATGAACACATTCACCTGCCCCTTGTCGCCGGCGGGGGCGGCGAAGCGGAAAATTTCCTCGCCGTTCACGCGGAAGCGATACGACACGCCCGCGTCCTGCTCCAGCGTGCAGGTGACGTTGCAACGTGACGCGGGCGTCTCGCCCGCGTTGTGCGCTCCATTGGCCTGACCACTGGAAGATGTCAAGCCGTCTTCGCCATCCGCCGCGGGCAAGATGCCCGCGGGACGCGAGGGCGGGACGCCCGTGCCACGGTCCAGTGCCGCCAACACGGCGGTTTCCATGGCCCCCAGGTGAGTTTCCGCGTGCGTGCCCGCGTAGCCGGCGTTGGTCAGCAGCGAGGCCAACTCGGTTTTCAAACTCGCCCATTCCTCCGCCGACGCGACGGGCCAGGCCAATTCCCACTCGCCCGGCAGCGGCGTGCCCTCGTACCACACGTCGCTGCGGAAGGTTTTGTGGACGCAGTGTTCGCTCCAGGTCTGCGCGATCATTTCCAGTTCCACGTCGCGCGGCTCGCGGCCTAGCGAGCGGTAGTAGTCCTGAATCGCCTTCATTTCCGTGAGGTTGAGGAACAGGTGGCCGTTTTTGGAGAGCGTCGTCAGCCCGGCGTCGTCGAGGTCCAGGAGGGGCACCTCGGTGACGTGGAGCTGGTAGGAATGGCCTTGCATTTCCGCGGGGGTGTGGGCGTGGAAGTAGACGTCCTCGATCACGCCGTTGGCGAGCAGTCGGCGGGCGATGGCGTCGCGCTGGGCGTCGGAGACGGCGCCGTCGAATTCGTACCGCCGCCCCGTGCGGACGGACGAGACGGCCAGCCCCATGTCGCGAATGGCCTGCTCGGTGGACGCGGCCACCGGATCCATCACGCCGGGCTTGAGGTGGACTTCGATCAGGCCGGCCTGTGTCCGGGCATCGCCTTGCGTGGCGTCTTCAGAACGTTCGACGGAGTACTCTTCGACGACGGGGTCGATGAGGAGTTCACGCGCGACGCGGTCGGCGGCGGTGGCGTCGAGGTCGCCGTAGAGGAAAAACAGCCGCCCGGAGCGGACGGCGGTGGCGGCGTCGATGCCCAGCTCGCGCACCTGATGGAACACCCCGGCGGCATGGGGATCGCCAAACGCCTGCCTCGGCCTCACGTCAATGCGATGAATCATTCGAATCTCCGTCATGGTTTGGAAAGCGGGGATTTTATCCAATGCGGGCGCGTGGAGCGACGGAAAACCCGAAATCCGAAGCCCGAAATCCGAAACAAATCACAAACGACAAATCAGAAACCCCAAACGGCAAAGCCATGCCATGTGTCACGCGCGTGGCGTAGCGATAGCGTTTGGGTTTTAGCATTTGCTGGTTTGGAATTTGTTTCGTATTTTGTGCTTCGGATTTCAAATTTTGCCGCTGCTTTTTCTCCGCCCCCTTGCGGGGAGAGGGCTTCTATAGTAATAATGTAAGATTACGGCCCGCGCCGACCGTGGCGTACGCCGTTTGATATCGTTTCATAGTCCCGGCCTGGCCGGGCGAGCAGGAAGGGTATTCGCATGAAAGCCGAACGTCGTCACGAGTTGCATCAGAATGATTTGGCCCAGTGGCTTGGCAAGGCCTTGGAGTGGATCAAGGCGCATCGCAATCACATCACGACCACGGTGCTGGCGGTGGCGATTGTGTTTCTCGTGTGGGTGCTGGTGGCCAAGCACCTTCGGGCGCGGGAGGCCGCCGTGTACGAGGAGTATCGCCTGGCGGTGAATCCGGTGAGCGAGGCGGATCGGCTGGAGCGGTTGAATGCCGTCGCCGATCAGACCCGCAACCTGTTCCTGTCGGCCAAGGCCAATCTGGAACTGGGCGATCTGTTTGCCCTCAAGCTGGCCACCGGCACGGACACCGTCGATGCCGCGCAGCAGGCGGCGTGGTTGGCCGCGGCGAAGGAACATTACACGCGCCTGACGCAGCCGAAGTTTGCCAACCTCAAGCCGCTCGTCGCGATGGCGTACCTGGGGCTGGGGAACCTGGCCGCCAACGAACGGAATTTCGACGAGGCCGAGGCGTGGTTCAAAAAGGCACAGGACACGGCGCCGGAAGGCTATCCCGTGCACACGTCCGCCGCGATCGCGCTGGACTCGCTGCCGCAGGTTCGCGCCGTACGGGAGCAATTCGCGGCCGCGGCGCCGGCGGACATGACGCCCTCGACCGATCCGGCGGACGTCGACTCACTGCTGCGGAACATGATGCTTCCTGGCGCGGCCGAGTAGGCGGCGCCGTCGATCGGGATGTACGTGGGTGAAGAATTTCAAGATTCTTGTTGCAAAATACCGATCAATTCCTACGATACTGCTGTTTGACGACGCCGCCTGCGGAAAAGCGGCGCAACCGGGTATAGAGTTTTTGCTTCACAACAACCTGTAAGGTTGGAGGTACTTAGGCATGGCAGATCTGCAAGCGTTGGCGGAAGCGTTGATCAAGGGTGATCGCAACAAGGTCGTCGAGATGACCAAGCAGGCACTGGCCGACAAGATGGCGCCGGCGGCGATTCTCAACGACGGGCTGATCGCGGGCATGAGCGTCGTTGGCAAGCGATTCAAAGCCAACGAAGTGTACGTCCCCGAAGTCCTCATCGCCGCTCGCGCGATGAAGGGCGGCATGGAAATCCTTCAGCCGGCCCTGGTGGCCGCGGGCGTGCAGCCGGTCGCGACGATCGTGCTGGGCACCGTCAAGGGCGACCTGCATGACATTGGCAAGAACCTCGTCGGCATGATGCTCACCGGTGGCGGATTCAAGGTCGTTGACATCGGCACCGACGTGCCGGCTGAGAAGTTCGTCGAAGCCTGCAAGACCAACAACGCGGCCATCTGCGCGATGTCGGCCCTGCTGACCACGACCATGCCGCAAATGGCCGAAGTGGTCAAGGCCATGAAGGCCGCCGGTCTGAAGACCAAGGCCATCATCGGCGGCGCGCCCGTCACGCAGAGCTTCTGCGACGAAATCGGCGCCGACGGCTATTCGCCCGACGCCGCCTCCGCGGTCGACACCAGCAAGGCGCTGCTGGGCCTGTAAATGACCTGTGACGTAACCCGAGCAAGCGGCTCGCGTCACGTCAGGTTGATTGACAACATCAAGCCTACAGGGTGCGTTCAACACAATGCAACCCTGTGGGCTTTATTTTCAGGACGGGCGCGTGAAGTAACGTGACGCAAGTGGCGTGACCGGCCTCAGGCCCTGCCATTTTGCGTTGTAAAACGTGGTAAAATCGAAACGATTAGCCCTTGGTGGCGTTCGAAACGCAAAATGGCAGGGCCTGAGGCCGGTCACGCCACTTGCGGAGGTCAACGAACGGTTTTTTGCGAGGCGATAGGGTGATGAACACGAACAATCTTACAGGCCTGGAGAAGTGGAACCTGCTCGTCAGCGGGCAGGACGCGCCAAAGATGGTCAGTCCGTTGTGTGACGACTGGTCGCTGGACGTGCCATACTATTGGCCGTTCGAGGGAGCCGATCCGTGTCCGCCGGGGCATCGGTTGCATGGGATCGGCCAGCAGATCGCGATGGCGGGCGCGTGCGGGTACGATCCGACGTTTTTATGCGGCGTGCCGTTTCCCGCCCGGCGGGCGGAGGCGAATCCGCGCGTCACGACAACGGCCATCGACGGCGGAACGGAAGTCACCACCGTCTACGACACGCCTTACGGCGAACTGAAAAGTATCGTGCAGAAGAAAACCTCCCTGCACGAGGTGAAGCCTTTCTTCGAGACCGAAGACGATTATCGCCGCATGGCCTGGGTTATCCGCCAGCAGATCGACTACGACGAAGACGCCGCCGTCGCTGCCGGGCTGGAACAGAAAAAAATCTTCGGCCAGCACGGGCCGATGGGCACCTGGTGGAACCCGCCTTGCCAGATCGCCTTCAGCGAACAGGGCATCTACCACCTGGCCGATTGGCCCGATGCGGTGGCCGAGTGCGTCGCCGCTCACCGTGAATTGGGGACCAAACAAATCGCCACGCTTCGCAAAGCCGGGTTTGATTACCTGTTCTATTGTGTCTCTTCGACGGAGATGATTTCGCCCGCGTTTTTCGAGAAGTACTGTGCCCATGACGTCGAGGAGACGCTCGCGCAATGGCGCGGGCTGGGCGGGTGGATTCTATGGCACAGTTGTGGCCGAATTTCGGCGTTCATCGAACGCGGCTATTACAATCGCTACAAACCGGAAGTGTTCGAAACGATGTCCGAGCCGCCCGTGGGCGACCTGCCGAGCCTTGCCTGGGGGCGGCAGCGGCTTGACCGCGCCATCGTCACTAAGGGCAACGTGCCGCTGAACATCATGCTCTACGGCACGCCACAGGACGTCCGTAACGACGTCGCCCGCATCCGCCAGCAGACGCAAGGCTACCGCCACGTCGTGGGCCTGAGCGACGACATCCTGAAGAACACCCCGCTGGCGAACATGCGGGCGTTCGTCGACGCGTCGCGGGAGTGACGGTTGGTAGTCGAGAAATGGTTCGGGTTGGCTTGCCGGTTTGCGCTGTAGGGCGTTCCTGTCGGCGAAGCGTACATGGTTCCGACTTCACGAAGACCGAGCGGGATTACACGGAGTAAAGGATTTGAGGATTTTTCGTTCCATACGGCAATCCTTTTCATCCGTTAATCCGCGTAATCCCGCTCGGTCTTCGTGAAGTCGCATAAACACATGTTTATCGCCAGGAACGCCTTACATCGCAAACTGGCAAGCCATATTTACGTCCGGGCGATTCTAGAAAATCATATCCTTTCCGAACAATTTCTCCGCTTCTTCGACGATGGCTTTTGCGGATTTCATGTAGTCGCCGAAGGGGGCCAGTTGGATGGCGCGGATGAGCATGTCGCGGTCGCGGGCGATGCAGGCCTGGGCGGCCATGCGGAAGACGGCCTGGTGCCGCCGCGCGACTTCGGCGAGGTGTTCGGGCAGGGGCGGGCTTTGCACGGGCGAGATGCCTCGACCGTCGATATAGCATTCGACGTCGGGGACGGCCCAGTCGGGCAGATTGGGCACCGCGCCGTTGTTGACGCGGTTGACGGTGAAGTGGCGTTCGTCGGTCAAGCCACACAGCGCGTCCAGCCAGGGGATGGGGTAGTCCACGTCGGCGGGCGGCTGCCATGGGCTGTCTTTGCCGGCGGCGTAGGCTTCGAGGTACTCCAGGAAGTTTTCGCTGCCTTCGATGCGTGCGCTGGCTTCGCGTGTGGCGAGTATTTCGGGCGAGGGGGGCGTCCACGTGCCCTGGATCATCGGGTAGATGTCGCTACAGTGTCCGCCGGCGACGAGGTAGCCGGTTATCTTCAGCAGGTCCAGTTCCACGGTGGAGCGGCCCCAGATGCCCAGATCGTAGTAGCCGTGTTCCTGAACCATGCGGATGGCCTGCGGGTAGGCGTCCTGGCCGTCGACGAGGATCTGTGTGAAGAACGTGCAGTGGTTGGTTCCGCCGACGCGGACGGTGACGCGCGACGGGTCGACGCCTAGATTGCGGGCGGCGTCGCGGCGGTACCACAGCATCGCGCCGCAGTGGCCCATGACGCGGTTGGAATCATGGCCGGCCAGGATGGATACCATCACCATCGTCGGCAGCGGGTTAATGCCGTTAATCAGCACCGCGTCCGGGCAATGTTGCTGCATCAGGCGGACCAGCGAGATGAGGGGCTTGCTCTGCACGGCCGCGTAAATGGCCGCCCCAGGCCCGGCGGTGTAGCAGTTCTGGTGGCTGCCGAAGGTTTTCATCATGGCGTCGATGCGGTGTTCGGTGTCGTGCCCGCCGTTGCGGAAAACGGTAAACACCACATCCGTGCCGGGAAGGGCGTCGGCGAGGTTGGCCTGGGCGCGCACGCGCATGTTGGTGCCGTACGCGCGGGCGACCATACGGGTGCAGGTGTCCGCCAGCTTGACGGCGCGATCATGCGCGACGTCCACAAGCACAACTTCGGCGTCGCGGGCGGACTTCGACAAGGCCAGGGATGCAATGTTCCGAGGCGTCCAGAGCGGACTGGCGCCGCCGACGATCACGATCTTCTTAATGGTCACGATGGATTCTCCTTATATTTTCTTTTTACCACACACACGTCATACGCTTCAAGCGTTGTCACGCCGTCTTTGACTTCGCCGACGAGGGGTTTTCCCGTCGGCATGGTTACTCGCGTGGTGGTTCGGCTGTGGTTGATGGCGACGGTGAAGTCGCCGACGGTGAGCACTTCGACCCATGGGTCGGTGCGGGGGCCTTGTTTCACGCCGGCGCGGGTCAGGGCCAGGTCGATGATGTGGCCTGTCAGTGTTTTGTCGAGGAACGCGCCGAGGTAGAAGGCCTCGCCGTGGCCGAACGGGTTGACGGCGGCGGCGGGGCGGGAGGCGTAGAGGTTGTCGCGATAGACCGCCAGCGGCGAGGCCGTGGTGAGGACGAGGTCTTCCATGTAGCGTTCGCACAGGCCGGAGGGGCCTTGGAGGCACTGCACGGCGGGGGTTTCGGCGACCATGGTTTGCACGGGGGTGGCGAGGGTCTGGTCGGCTTCGCAGGCGTTTTCGAGGTAGTTGTGGCTGTCGACGTGCAGGCCGAAGACGTCCTGCAGGCCGTCGGGGGCGACGCGGGGGACGTAGTTGTTGTTGGCGTCGCGGGTGGCCAGTTGCGGTGTGGCGAGCACGACGCCGCCGGCGTTGACGAACGCCCGGAGTCGCCTTGCGAGGTCGTCGGTGACGAGGCAGATCGTCGGCAGCACGACCAGTTTGTAGGGCGACAGATCGCGGCCGGGCGGAATGTAGTCGACCTGTACGTTGCGGTCGAAGAAGTGCTGGTGGGTTTCGCAGTGGTGGGGCATGTATCGTACGGACCGCCCGATGACCGTGGTGTCGTAGGCGATGACGGACTCGAAGCTGTTGATGAACGCCACCTCGGGCGCCGGCAGCGGCAGCGAGGCGAGCGGTTTTTCCAGGGCGGCCAACTCGGTGAAGAGGTCCTTGACGGCGCGGTAGCGATAACTCGGCAGGCCGCTGTGTTCGAGGATGCCCTGGAGGTCCTGTTCGTGCCCGGCCAGGCAGGTCCGCCAGCGGAAGAAGATGTGGGCTTTGCATCCGTGGGCCAGGGCGCTGAAGGCCCAGGCGCGGAGTTGTTTCGGGTACGGGCCTTTCTGGTGGGTCAAGCCCGCCGAGCCGGTTTCGGTGATCCAGAACGGCTTGGGCGGGGCCATGCCGCGGAAGACGTCCATCGCCAGCACGTCCACGGACATCGTGCCCAGGTCGAAGTAGAGATCGTCGGCGACGTAATCGAACAGCTCAGCCATTTTGTAATAGTCGATGGACTGAAAGAGCGGCCCCATCATGTTTGTGCCGACCATCGAGCCGGGATGCAGCCGGCGGAGGATTTGCGTCTGGTGGGCGGCGAAATCGACGAACGTGTCGCTGAAGAAACGGCGGATGTCGAACTCGATGCTGGGATAGCCGTTTCGTCCGCTGAAGCCGTCGCCGCCGTAGTTGGCGTGGGGCATGATGCCCAGGCCGACCTGATCCCATTCGGTGAAATCCATGGACCAGAACCGCGTCTGCCATGCGGCATTGAGGGCGTCGAGGGTGACGTAGCGATCGCGGCACCAGCGTCGGAAGGCGGCGGAGCAGTCGTTGCAGAAGCAGAACGTGCACTCGGGGCCGAGTTCGTTGTCGAGCTGCCAGGCGATCACGTTATCGTATGGGGCGAACTCGGTGGCGAGTTTTTCGGTGACGCGGGCCGAGTGCCGGCGGAAGGTGGCGTTGGTGGGGCAGTAGTGCCGCCGCGAACCGTGCGCGACGCGTTGCCCGCCGCGGCGAACGGCGAGCGTTTCGGGATAGGTCCTCGTCAGCCAGATCGGCGGGGCCGCCGTCGGCGTGCAGAGGAGCACGTTGATTTTCTCCTTTTGCAATTTGCCGACGACGGTATGCAGCCAGTCGAGCGTAAACGTCCCCTCGGCCGGCTCCATCGCGGTCCACGCAAACTCGCCAATGCGGACCAGATTCATCCTGGCCTCCTTCATGAGACGAATGTCTTCATCCCACCGCTCAGGCGGCCAAAATTCGGGGTAATACGCCACGCCACGATGGTGGATCATGGGAGCCTTTCGTTGACTCGTTGATTCGTTGACTCGTTAATTCGTGCCCTGATCCACGAATTAACGAGTCAATGATTCAACGAGTCGTTTCCCTCGAACGTACGACACATTTTCACTCATGCGCTACGCGGAACCAATCGGAGTCACTTCCGTTTCACCACGCACACCTCGTATGCGTCGAGCGTCGTCACGCCGTCGTTGACTTTGCCGACGATGGTTTTTCCGGCGGGCATGTCAACATCCGTCGTGTTTTTGCTGTGGTTGATGGCGAAGGTGAAGTCGCCGGCGGTGATGACTTCGACCCATGGGTCGGTATGGACGCCGCAGGCGATGCCAGCGCGGTCGAGGGCTTTTTCGATCAGGTGGCCCAGCAGGGATTCGTCGAGGAACGCGCCCATGTAGAAGGCCGCGCCCTTGCCGAATTTGTTGACGGTGGCCGCCGGCATGCCTGCATACATGTTGTCGCGGTAGGTCGCCAGGGCGGTGGCCGTCGTGAGCGTCATGTCCTCCATGTACCGCTCGCCGACGCCCGACGGGCCTTCGGTGAACTGCACGGCGGTGGTTTCGGTCTTCATGTTGGCGACGGGCACCCACAGGGCCTGGTCGGCCTCGGTGGCGTTTTCGAGATAATTATGGCCGTCGACCTGGAGGCCCATGACGTCGAGCAGTCCGTCGGGCGCCAGGCGTGGCACGTAGTTGTTGTTCGCGTCGCGCGTGCCGAGCTGCGGCGTGGCGAGCACGACGCCGCCGGCCTTGACGTACGCCCGCAGCCGCTTGGCGAGATCTTCCGACACCATGCACTGCGTCGGCAGAATCACCAGTTTGTAGGCGGAAAAATCGCGATCGGGCGGGATCACGTCGACGGTCACGTTGCGGTCGAAGAGTTGCTTGTGCACCAGGCAGTAGTGCGGGATGTCCTGTACCGGCTGCCCGATGCGGGTGGCGATGTAGGCCCAGTGGACGTCGTAGTTGTTGATCATCGCGACCTGGGCGGTCGGCAGGGGCATGGGGGCGAGCGTTTTTTCCAGCGATGCCAGTTCGGTGAAGAGGTCCTTGACGGCCTGGTATCGCCGGTGCGGTCGGCCGCTGGTTTCGATGACGCCCTGCAAATCCTGTTCGTGCCCGGCCAGGCAGGTCCGCCAGCGGAAGAACAAGTGGGCTTCGCTCCCGTGGGCCAGGGCGCTGAACGCCCAGGCGCGCATTTGTTTGGGGTAGGGGCCTTTGTGGTGGCTGAGGGCGCCGCTGCCGGTTTCGGTGATCCAGAACGGTTTGCCCGGCGCCTTGCAGCGGAAGACGTCCATCGCCAGCGCGCCGGCGGCCATGTCGCCGATGTCGAAGTACAGGTCGTCGGCGACGTAATCGAACAGCGGGGCCATCTTATAGTAGTTGATGTGGACGAAGATCGGCCCCATCATGTTCGTGCCGACGAGCGCGCCGGGGTGGAGTTGGCGGAGGATCTGCGTCTGGTGGGCGGCGAAATCGACCCAGGTGTCGCTGAAGAATCGCCATCGGTCCAGTTCGATGCTGGGATAGCCGTCCGCGCCGTTGGGGCCTCCGCCGGCCTGGGTGTCCAGGCCGACCTGGTTCCACTCGGTGAACTCCATGGACCAGAATCGCGTCTGCCAGGCGGCGTTGAGGGCGTCGAGGCTGCCGTAGCGGTCGCGGCACCATTGGCGGAACGAGGCCGAGCAGTCGTTGCAGTGGCAGGCCGTGCACTCGGGGCCGAACTCGTTGTCGAGCTGCCAGGCGATGACGTTGTCATACCGGGCGAACTCGGTGGCGAGTTTTTCGGTGATGCGGGCCGAGTGTCGGCGGAATGTGGCGTTGGTGGGGCAGTAGTGTCGCCGCGTGCCGTGGCTGGTGCGTTTGCCGTCGCGTCGAACGGCCAGCGTGTCAGGGTAGGCCTTGGTCAGCCAGATCGGCGGCGTCGCGGTCGGCGTGCAGAGGAGGACGTTGATTTTGGCCTTCTGAAATTTGGCGACGATCGTGTGCAGCCAGTCGAGCGTGAAGATGCCCTCGGCCGGCTCCATCGCGGTCCACGCGAACTCGCCGATGCGGACGAAATTGATCTTCGCCTCCTTCATGAGACGGATATCCTCGTCCCACCGCTCCTGAGGCCAAAACTCCGGATAATACGCCACGCCACGGTGCTTGATCATCGCAGACTCCTTGTGAGGTTGATTGCGAAGGACTTTACCACAGGAACGCGGAAAACACAGGAAAATTTCACTTGCGGGCCGACTGGATGATGGTACAGTAATGCGTAGTCGAGGCCGGCGGGCCTCCATATCTGGTTGGATTGGCGACGCTCATTTAGTGCGAGGCAGGATCATGGCGACCATTGAAATGTCCTGTCCGGGTTGCAAGTCACCGCTTCGGTTGCCGGAAGCCGCCGTGGGGCGGAAAGGTCGCTGCAACGGATGCGGGCTGGTATTCCTGATCGACGAACCGTCCATCCGCCGTCGCGACGCGATGGAGGATGCGATCTGCGATTGGCTCAGCGACGGCGCGGACGAGCCCCAGGAGGCCCCGCCGCCAAGGCAGCCCGCCGAGGCGGTCGTATACAAAAAACCGCCGGAACCGGCCTCGCCGCCACCACCGCCGCCCGCGAAGACGTTTCACATCCATCTGGATCACGTCGACGAGATGGGCGCGTTTTTCCGATTCAGCCCCGCGCTGCTTTGCGACGAACATTTCCGTCTGATTTTCCCGAGGCAGTGCCTCATTTGCGGCCAACCGACGCATCTGATGGTGCACGTGGTGGCCTGGTCGAATCCGTCGCATCGTGCCCAGAAACGCGTGGACGAGCAGCGCAGCGTGCGGCGGCTTGACCAACTCGCCGACGTCGACGGGGCCAATCTGCTCAAGCACCTGCCGAGGCAGGACCACCTCGACGAACCGTACAACCTGCCGATGCCGTACTACGTGTGCGACGGGTGTTCGAGTGTCGGGGCGGTGATGTCGGTCGTTCAGCCGGCCGCCAACGGCAGCGGCGACGACTGCATGCTGGGCATCGCCTCGCTGGTGCAGGCCGAAGCCTTCGCCACCGCCGCCCGAGGTCCCGACTGGCCCGCCCTGGCCGACATCCGCTCGCGACGCGGTCAATTCGCCGATCCGTGGAACAACCTCCCCCTGGCCATCCGAATCCGCCTGGGACAGTGGTACAAACCCCAGCCGGGCGAACAATTCCAGATGTACCTGCGGGACATGGAATTCTCCCGCGCCGAAGCGGGCCTGGCCGGCCTAGTCGCGACCGACCGCCGCATCATCCACCGCCGTGGCGTGTCCTTGACCGACCTGCCGTACAGGGAGCACATCACGCTCCAGTTCAAAAAAACCGGCGACAACGTGGAACTGCTCCTGCGAGCCGCCGAAAAAAACATCCGCCTGCTGGCCATGGAATCCCAAGTCAAACAACTGCGGGAGGTCATGACAAAATTCCGGAACGCGTGAGGGCAGACGATATCCCGAAATGGTCTCTGTTGCATCGAAGGCAGAAATACGATATGCAAAACCGACGGGGCAATGAACGAGTCAACCAGTTAACGAAGTAGCGAAGTGTCTTCCTCATCCTCACCGCCATTCTCATGGAACAGCGTCGGGGCGATGTCGGGCAGGTCTCTGGCGTCGATGCCACCAGCCTTGGCCAGTTTCCGGCAGGCGGCGTCGTGGGAGTAGAAGACCGTCGCTTTGGCGGCGCAGGCGGTAGCCACGATCTGGATGTCGGCCTTGAGCGCGGTGCGTCTCTTTTCGTAGTCGTCCATCGACGCGACGTTGGGGTACAACTCCGCGGCGACAATGGCCGACAGCATGTCGAACCCCATGACGACAAAGGCCTGTTGCAAAAACGCGGCCTGCTCGGCTTGCTGATGCGGCGACGATCCGCGAAGAAACTCGGCCAGGGAAACCGTGGAGATCATTACGGTGGCCTTCTGCTGTTCGAGCGACTCCATCAGCCACTGCGAGCGGACGATCATGTCGGATTGTCCGGGAGAGGATTCCTTCCGCACCCACCAGGCGAGGATCATCGTGTCAATGAACGCGAGCAAGGGGTTCGTCCTCTTTGTCGAGTTTTTGATGATCCCAGCGGCTGGCGCCAGCGGCCCGCAGCTTCTGGCGAATTTCCGCGAAGGAGGTTCGCTGGTAGGGCAGGATATTCGACACGTCGAAATACAGCACATCGCGGGTGGACTTCAGCCAGACGGCCCGGCCTTCCAGCGCGACGGTTTCGTACAGCCGCGTCGCCAGATGGCGGGCCTGTTCCACGCTGATCGTGCAGAATACGGCGGTTTTCTGGTTCAAAATCCGCACCATGCACCGGGGTTCGGTGGAGCCTCCGACGCGCAGAACCTTTCCCACGATCGTGGTGGCGCCGGCTACCGTGTGATACTCTTTGAGTTGTTCGAACGTGTCTGGCGACACGCGAAGAATGACCGGGCCGTTCTTATCGGCCCCCTCGCGAATTTCCACGTCGGTCTGAATTCGCCGAGCGGCCTCGCTGAGGCGGCTGATGTACGGAAACACCTCGCCGAGAACCCGGTCGGTATGCTCGCTTTGAATACATTTTCCGACCAGGCGAAACCGCGGAATTGCCACGTCCGGGTTCGAGATGGTACACTGATAGGCGGCGGAGCCTCGCTTGATGTCGAACACGCTCACCGATGGAGGCTGGTCCTTGGGGGACACCGGCTCGAGGATGCCCTGCAACGCAGCCACGACGTCCGCCAGCGCATGCGTGGGCACATCCTCGGGGAATCTCCGCCGAAGGTAGATCACCAGGTCAGGCTTTGGCTTTCCACGTTTCACGGCTGTCTCATCATACTCCTATTCCCATCATAAGTATCGGCCATGTTTCCGTCAATCATGACGGCGTTATTTTCAGCCGCCGCTTCAATTCTTTAATCACGGCGTCGACGTCGTCCGTCAAAAATTGCAAAAAGACGCTTGCTCGCGCGGGTGGCGTCCTACAATCACTCATGTGCGTATCTGGATTGCGGTGCGTATCGAAGGGGAGTGGTTATGGAACCCATCACGGGCCCGCGCGATTTGTTGCGGATGTTGCGGCGGCGGATTGTGTTGTTTCTGGTGACGGCGGGCGTGTCGGGGATTGCGATGTTGCTGGCGTCGCAGGGATTGCCGCTTCGATACACGGGCACGACGGAGTTTGAGCGGCGCGTCGACGCGGCGGCGGAAGAGGTGATGAAGAGCAAGTCGCAGTCCTTTGCCGCCTGGAAGCTGACGCTGGAGAAGGAACTCACCAGCGAGGCCCGCATCGTCGACGTGCTGGTGAAGCTCAAGCGGCTCGAGCCTCGCGACGCGGCTGTGCCGCTGTCGCGCGAGGAGTCGATGGCGAGGCAGAAACTGTTGTCGCGCGTGCGGGAGAATCTCCGCATCGACTGGCGCGTCGGCAACGAGCAGGTGGACCGGCTGGCGCTGAGTTACACCGACAGCGACCCCGAGTTGGCCTGGCAGGTGCCGCAAGGCCTGGTCGAGGAATACGGCACGTACGTCAGCCGGCAAATTCGCGATCATCTCACGGAGAGCTGCAACTACTACACCGACCGCATCCGCGACGCGAACGAGACGCTCAAACGCGTCCGGGCCGACCGCGTGGCCTTCCAGGCCGCCAACAGCGACAAGTATCCCGAGCCGGGCGCGTATTCGCAACGGGTCAACACGTTGCTGGCCGAGGCGCAGTCGTTGGGGCCCGCGCTGGAGTTGGCCAATCAGCGGGAGGCGCAGTTGCTGCTGTTGATGGATCCACCGGCCGACGGCGTGCAGCCGACGTCGATGCCGTCGCGCGAGGTGGTCGGGCCCAATCCCGAGTACGCCCGGCTGACGGAGGAGTTGCGTCGCACAAAGCAGAGTTGCAGCGACGCGATCACGTTCAGCGGGTGGACGGAGAAGCACCCGACGATGCTGGCGTTGCGGAAGAAGATTGTCGAGTTGGAGACCTCGTTGGAGCAGACGCCCCGGACGAATACGTTCCATCAGATGATGGAGACGCCGGCGTCGGGGCTGCTTCAGTTGGAGTTTGATTTGGCCGCCACGCGGTCGCTGATTGTGCAGACCACGCAGCGGCTGGAGCGGGTGCAGCGGGAGCTGGACGGCCTGCAAAAAAATGTGGCCATGTATACGCGGGTGGCGCAGGAGTACTCCGACAAGGTCAAGGAAGAGAACGACTGGTCGGAGAAGATCAAGTATTTTCAGGGGCGGCACAACGATTTGCAGTTGCAGCTCAACGCGGAGATGTCGCAGCGGGGCACGCGTCAGGACACGTTGCGTTATGCGGTCAAGCCGTACACGCCGTCGTCGCCGAAGTTGTGGATGATCGTGTCGGGCACGGGGCTTGGTTCGTTGGCGTTGGCGGCGGTTGCGGTGTTTCTGGCGAGTTTTTTCGATCGCACGGTGACGCATCCCGAGTTGGCGGCGGTGCAGTTTGACGTGCCGGTTCACGGGGTGATTGGCGAGATTCTTACGGCGAGCGAGCGGCGGAAGCGTCGGGCGCGTCGGCTGCTGGTGACGCCGCTGGTGGCGTTGCTGTTGGTGGCGGGGTTGTTGGCGAGCGCCTGGCTGGCGGCGACCCGCGTGATGGACAACGACGCGTACCGGCGGTTCTGGGGCAATCCGTCGGGGGTGGTGAAGGATGCGTTTTACGGCGACCGCGCGACGCCCGTGGCGCAGGGGGAGTAAGAACGTGACGCGGGCGTCTGGCCCGCGTGTGGCGAGGGCATCTTGCCCTCGCGAACCATTCCGTACGGTTGACGCGGTGAAAAAAACAAGGCTTTCGCACAGCCAGACGCGGGCAAGATGCCCGCGGGACGCGAGGGCGAGACGCCCGCGTCACGGCATCGCCGCTACGGCAAGGAGTTTTCGTGGCCAATGTATGGGACGCGTTGAAAAAGCATCAATCCGAACCGGTTCAGGCGGAGTCGACGACGGCCTCGCCGGGCGCGGTGCCGTTGGCGGTGCCCGCCGATGTTGCCGTCACGCCGCATCCGGCCGGGGCGGCGGCTTCGTCGGTTTCGGCGCCGACGAATGCGCCACCGTTGACCGCACCGCTGCCGAGTACGTCGGTCGTGCCCGTGACGTCGCCGACGGCGCGAAAACCGGCGGCGTATTCCGAGGAGTTGCGGCCTCACTTTGATCGCGGCGGGCGCATCGCCGACGCGTACCGCGCGTTGCGGACGAACCTGTTGGCCAAGTGCGGCGAGAAGGGATTTTGTTATCTCGTCACGTCGGCCCGTGGCGGCGAGGGCAAGACGATCACGTCGGTGAATCTTGCGTTGGTGCTGGCCGAGTGCGTCACGAAGAACACGCTGTTAATTGACGCGGATTTACGTCGCCCTCGCGTCGCGGGATTGATGGGGCTGTCGGCGGCGCCGGGCCTGGCGGAGTTGATCCGCGGCGAGGCGGCGATGAAGCAGGTCCTTCAGCCGACGACGTATCCGAATCTCTCGGTGATTTCGGCAGGGGGGGCGACGCCGGAGTCGGTCGCCGAGTTGCTCGCGCGTCCGCCGGTGGCGTCGCTGCTGGCCGAGGCGAAACGCATGTTCGACTACGTGCTCATCGACACGCCGCCGATCAACCACGTCAGCGACGTCGGCACGCTGGGGCCGTTCTGCCGCGGGGCGCTGCTGGTCGTCCGATCGGGAAAAACCCGCCAGGAGGACGTCGACCGCGCTGTCGCCCTGCTCCACGCGGCCAACATTCAACCGGCGGGCATGGTGCTGACCGGAAGTCGGGGTTTCGCGGCGAATGGGTGAATGGGGAGTGCGAGTTCGAGGGAACAAAGCCACCAGCCACAAGCCACCAGGGCTTTCGGGACGCGATGGTGAAATCGTTCTTCTCGGTGGCGAGAGTGGTCTCAAGGCTTCGCAGACACGAAGATCGGTTGACACGCGAGTGGTTCACCGGCCTTGGAGTTTGCGAAGCCACGAGACCATTCTCTCGAACAAACGGATCATTTTTACATTTGCGCACCGAAAGCCCTGGTGGCTGGTGGCTAGTGGCTTTGTTCCCTCGAACCGACGACACGTTTTCACCAACAAGCAGGGAATATCTAATGGCAACAATCATCCTGGCCGCGTTGACCTGGCTGGCGCTGGGCGTGCTGGCGTATGCGTACGTGGTGTATCCGTGGGTGGTGTCGGCGGCGGCCCGGCTGTGGGCGAAGCCTTGCGCCGCGGCGGACATCGAGCCAACCGTTACGCTGTTGATTCCCGCGCACAACGAGGAGGCCGTCATCGAGGCGAAGATTCGCAACGCGCTGTCGTTGGATTATCCCGCGGGGAAGTTGCAGATTCGCGTCGTCAGCGACGGCAGCACGGACTCCACCGACGCGGTCGCGCGGCGGTTTGCGCCCTCGGTGGAGTATCAGCGGATCAGTCCTCGCGGCGGCAAGCCCAACGCGGTGAATCAGGCGGTGCCGTTCGCGCGCGGGGAGATTTTGCTGTTGTGCGACGCCAACACGATGTTCGCCGCCGACGCGGTGCGGAGGCTGGTGCGGCATTTCGCGGATGAACGGGTCGGGGCGGTCAGCGGCGACGTTCGGCTGGCGAGCCAGACGGTGACGTACGGGCGGGGCGAAAGTTTGTTCTGGCGGCTGGAGCGGCGGATGCAGGCCGCCGAGGCCGCGTTGGGGTCAAGCATCGGTGTTGACGGCGGAATGTACGCGGTGCGGCGGTCGTTGTACGTGGCCAATCGGGTCGACACGCTGATTGACGATTTCGTGATCGCGATGAACGTGGCCAAGTCGGGCCGACGTGTGCTGCTGGACGGTTCGGCGTGGGCGACGGAGGACGCGGTGGCGGACCCGAGTCAGGAGTTTCGTCGGCGTGCGCGGACGGTGGCGGGCGGGTTCCAGACGTTGTTCGAGGGGCGAGGGCGGCCTGGGCTGCGGCGACCCGGCTTGTGGGCGGCGTACGTGTCGCACAAGGTGTTACGCTGGCTGGGCCCGGTGTGGTTGGCGGCGGCATTTGTCGGCTCGGCCGGCGCGGCGGTTTTGGGATGGCTTGCGGATTGGCCCACGTGGCCGATTTATGCCGGTCTCGCGGCGGCGCAGATGTCGATGTACGCGCTGGCGGCGGCCGGCCATGCGATGCGACGCCGTCACCTGCCACGTCTGTTGTGCCTGCCGTATTATTTTTGTTTAGCCAACGCGGCGGCGGCGGCGGGGTTCTGGCGCTGGCTTCGCAAACGCCAACCCGTCACATGGGCACAGGCGGATCGTTCCGTGGCGACGACAACCGACGTGGTGGCCGAACGTGACGCGGGCGTCTCGCCCGCGTGTCTCGCGGGCATCTTGCCCGCGTCGGGCGGCGAAGTGAGGTTGATGTTTTCCAGTGGCCATGCCTATGGAACGCACAACGCGGGCGGGACGCCCGCGTCACGTTCGGCCCCAGCATCGGTCGCGATGCTGGTGACCAATCGCGGGATTGACGATCCGCGCGTTCGGCTGGAAGCGGCGGCGTTGTGTGCGGCGGGGCGGTATCGCGTGACGGTGGTTGGGTGGGATCGCGACACGGACCGCGACATGCACGAGACGCGTGACGGCGTGGAGTTTCGCCGTCTGGCGTTGCGGTCCACGCATGCGCGGGGCGCGTGGCAGGCGGTGTTTCTTGGCGGGTTTTTCCTTCGCGCCTGGCCGCACCTGCGCGCCCTCAAGCCAGCGGCGATTCACTGTCACGACTTTGACACGCTGCCGCTGGGCTACGCGGCCGCGCGGACGTGGCGGGCGAAACTGGTCTTCGACGCGCACGAAAATTATCCCGACATGATGCTTGGCCATCTGCCCGACGCGCTGGTTGGGCGGCTGCGGCAGGCGGAGCGGTTTTTCGTGCCACGGGCGGATGCGTTGATCACGGTCGGCGGTCGGCTGGCGGAGTTTTATTCGCGGCTTGGCGCGCGTCGCGTGACGATCGTCGGCAACTGGAAGGATGACGGCACGTATCGCATTTCGCCGTCGCGCCGGGCGGAGATTCGGCGGCGGCTGGGGCTGAATCACCACATCGCCATCGCGTACATCGCGGTGTTGGGGCGCGATCGCCATCTCGAGCCGCTGCTGCGGGCCGTCGCTGCCGACGAACGGTTCGCGTGCGTGATCGGCGGCGACGGGCACCTCGCGGGTGTGGCCGCCGCGTACGCCCGCGAGCATGCCAACGTGCGGTATCTCGGCGCGGTGCCCTCGGCGGACGTGCCCGCCCTGACGGCCTCGTGCGACGTCGTTTATTACGGCATGGATCGCGACAATCCCAATTCGCGCTGGAGCGCGCCGAACAAATTGTACGAAGCCATCGCCGCCGGCATGCCGATGCTCGCGGGCGATTTCGGCGAGGTCGGTCCGACGATCCGACAGCACGGCTGCGGCGTGCTGGCCGCCACCGAATCCGCCGCCGCCGTCGCCGCCGCACTTGACCAACTCGCCGACCGCCACGCCCTGGCTTCCATGGCCCAGGCCGCCAAAGCACTCGCGCCACACTACTCCGCTACATCCGCACAAGCCGCCGTCGTCGACGCATACGATCGATTATTTTCGTGGCATGTGGGTGAACAGAAACCTCCGGTTCAAGGGAACCAAGCCACTAGCCACCAGCCACTAGCCACCAGGGGTTGCGCCGCATGAGCCTCGGCCACGTCAAAAGCCTGCTCGCCAGTTGGACGGGGTACGGCGCGAACATCGTCGTGATGTTCTTCCTCAGCCCGTTCGTCGTGCACGAACTCGGGCACGCGACGTTCGGCCTGTGGTCGCTGCTGATGTCCGTGACGGGCTATCTCGGGCTGGTCGAAATCGGCGTCCGCGCGAGCACGGGGCGGTACGTCAACTACTACCTCGGCCAGGGCCGCCGCGACCGCGTCGACGCCGTCGTCAACACGTCGCTGGTGTTTTACTGTTTTGCGGGGCTGGCCGTGCTGGCACTGTCGGCGGCGCTCGGGGCGGCGTTTCCGGTTGTGTTTGCGAAAATTCCCGCGGAATTGTCCGCCCAGGCGCCGGGCGTGCTGCTGCTGATGGCGGCGAATGTCTGGCTGGGGTTATGGAGTTCAACCTTTGGGCAACTGCTGTTGGCGCGGAACCGTTTTGATCTGGTCAACGTCTCGCAGATTGCCGCGCTGCTCGTCCGGGCTGGCGTGACCGTGGCGGTGCTTTGGGCCGGCGGATCGTTGGCGGCGATGTCCGGCGCGATCGTGCTCGCCAGTGTGGTGCAACTGCTCCTCAACGCCACGCTGGCCCGGCGATACGGCGTCCGCGTGACGTTCAGCCGCCGCCTGGCGTCGTGGGCGTGCCTTCGCGAAATGTTCGGCTTCGGCGTCTGGTCGTTCCTGGGCAACACGTCCACGCGAGTGATCTTCTACGCCAGCGCCACCATCATCGGCGTGATGCTTGGCGAACGCGAGATCGCGTATTACTCCGTCGGTCTCATACTGATCGACACCGGCCGCGAACTCGTCGCGTTCGTCTGCCGCGTGCTTACGCCGGACCTGCAAAAACAGGCGGGCCGCTCGCCGGGCGACATGGGCGGTCGGATGATCGCTGCCGCCAACACGACGATGCTCGTGGCGGTGGGGCTGCTGGGCGGGCTGGTCGCGATCGGCCCGGCCTTTCTGCGGCAGTGGATGGGGCCTGATTTCGCCCGCAGCGGCGACGTGCTCGTGATCGTCAGCCTCAGCCAACTGGGCGTGATGGCGAACTTCGCGTGCAACACGACGCTCAACGCGATGGGGCACGTTCGGCTGGTGGCGGGCATTTTCGCGGTGGAGGCGGTGTTGAATGTGGCCGTGAGCGTGCTGCTGGTGTCGCTGGGGTGGGGGATCGTCGGCGTGGCGTGCGGCACGGCCGGCCCGGCGGTGATGTGCAGCGGGCTGGTGACGATGGTTTTCGCCTGCCGCCGCACGGGCATGCCGATCGGCCGATACGCCGCCGCGACGGCAGCGAGGTGGCTTCCCGCGGCGATCCTGTACGTGCCACTGTGTTGCGGCGTGCATTATGGACTGGGATTTGAATGGATCGATGGCGCGCGGATGCCCATGCTCGGTTGGGGAGTTCTTCTCATGCAAATCGCGTTGTGTGGCCTGCTGTACGTGCCCATCGCCGCGACGTTCCTGATCTCGCGCGAGCAGCGAGCGGCGGTATGGAAAGGGCTTGCCTCTTTGCGCTGTCGGGTGTTGTGTCAAGCGAAACGTTTTTTGACGCCGAGCATCTTACCGCGCAAAGAGGCACGCCGTCGCGAAACATTTTTCGATCCGCCACATCGCGGCTCGCGGCGTGCATAGAATGCAGCGTTTGTTTGTGAAATTCGGGGCCTTTTCGAGGGGCTATGCCAATGTCTCGCGTCGCGTGGATGGAGCCAGGTCGGATCAAGGTTCGTGTCGGCGGTATGCCGCGGTGGAATCGGGTGCTGGTGGCGTTGCTTCGGGGCGTGGGCGTGGACGCGTTTGAGACGCGCGACTGGCGAGGGCGGTCGCGGGTGCGGCGGTGGTGGGGCACGTGGCATGAGGTGTCGGGGCTGAAGATCGAGCACGTGATTTTTCCCGGCCCGCCGCAGCGGATGGAACGTTGGTCGCGGGCGTTGGGCGTGCGGGTGGTGTATCACTTTATCGGCAGCGACGTGTTGGCGTTGCAGCGGCTGTCCGCGCCGGATCGCGCGCGTCGGTTGGCGGAACTCAAGCGGTACGGCGCGGCGTTTGTCGCCGACGGGCCTTATTTGCAGGCGGAATTGACCGAGTTGGGTTTGCGGGCGGAGATTTTACGATGCCTGCCGCCGGGACTGCTGGGCGAGGTTTCGCCGCTGCCGGAGCGGTTCACGGTGTTGAGTTACTGGGCGGATCGGCCGGAGTTTTACCGCGCGCCGCTCGTGCTGAAGCTGGCGGCGGCGATGCGTGACGTGGACTTTCTCGTCGTCGGTACGGATGGCGCGGGGCTGTTGGCGACGCCCAATGTGCGGTTTCACGGCGAGACGCGCGACATGGAGGCCGTGTATCGGAAGAGTTCGGTGCTGTTGCGGCTTCCGTTGCACGACGGCCTGCCGAAAATGGTGCTTGAGGCCCAGGCGCGAGGCCGACGCGTCATCTGCTCGCATCCGCTGCCGCACGCGGCGCACGCGGAGGATTTCGACGTCGCCCAGGCCACCCTGACGCGATTTCGCGAGCACACACAGCCGGACCACGAGGCCGCCGCGTATATCCGTCAAACGTACGACCCCGCCGCCGAAGCCCGGCGCGCATTGCGGATGTATCAGGAGTTGCTGGCGTGAAGATGTAGCACGGGCGTCTCGCCCGTGAGCCCCACGGGCATCTTGCCCGTGGCGAGGTCGACTGGACGCTTTGTTTCTTGTTACGGTTGCATGGACGAGACGCCCATGCGACTGGCGGGCGAGACGCCCGTGCTACGTATGAAGCGAATTCTCTTCATCACAACCTGCTTTCCTCCGACGAACGCGACGGGGATTCACCGGGGCGTCGCGTTGGTGCGTCATCTGGCCGCGTGCGGGTATGAGGTGATGGTGCTGACCATGCCGCCCGCGCCGGACATGGACAGCGACGCGGGGCTGCTGAGCAAAATCCCCGCCGGCGTGCAGGTGCTTCGCGTGCCGATGCTCGACGTGACGCGCACAGTGAAACGCTGGCTGGGGCACCGTGACGCGTGCGGGCCTCGTGACGCGGGCGACCCGTCTTCGCTGCGCTTCGTCGCGGCAAGGACGCCCGCGTCACGAGGCGCGGGGTGGGTCGACTGGTGCAGCGCCTGGTTGCAGTTTCCCGACAGCCGCGTCGGTTGGTGCGTGAAGAGTCTGATGACGCATCGCGGCGCGGTGCGGCGGTTCAGGCCTGACGTGGTGTACAGCACCGCGCCGATGTGGTCGAGCCACCTGCTGGCGATGGCACTGCGTCGCACGATCCGCCGCCCGTGGGTTGCCGACTGCCGCGACCCGTGGCGGGCCAATCCGTTTCGCGTGTTTCGCCACCGCAGCCACGCGTGGATGGACGCGAATCTCGAGGGCATGATGGTTCGTCGGGCGTCGGCGGTGATTTGCAACACGCCGGGCGTGCGTCGGGATTTCGTGACGCGGTATCCGCGTGCGGCGGACAAATTTGTCGCCATTCCCAACGGGTTTGACGCGTCCGAGGTGTCGGAGGTTCGCGCGTCGCCGCGGCCTGCGAATGGGCATTTGCGACTGGTGCATGCGGGCGTGTTTTACGGCACGCGGTCGCCGGCGGCGTTGCTGGAGGCGTTGGCGGCGCTGGCGGCGGAGGATGCGGCCGCGAGGAATGAGGTGCGGTTGATGCAGGTGGGGCCCGCGGATTTCGAGGGTCGGCCTTTGGCGGAGTTGGCGGGGCGTTTCGGCGTGGCGGACATGCTGGAGTTGACCGGGCCTTTGTCGCATCGCGCGGCGTTGCGTGCGGTGTATGAGGGCGACGTGGCGGTGGCGGTCAGCCAGACGGGCGCTCACGGCGATTTGCAGGTGCCGCGGAAGTTTTACGAGTACTACGGGCTAGGCCGACGTGTGCTGGCGACGGGCGGGTGCTGCGGGGCGATCCGCGAGTTGTTCGACGGCGTGCCGCCGGCGGGCGTGCGGCTGATCGACGAGCCGACCGTGCCGGCGCTGACGTCGGCGTTGCGGGAGACGCTCGGCCAATGGCGCCGCGGCGAGTTGCGCGACGCGGCGGAGGCGACGATGGATTTCAGCGAGACCCGCATGACGCGGGACATCGAGCGGACGTTGGAGACGGCAGCCAATAGCCAATAGCCAGTAGCCAGCAGGTATGGAAAAGTCAGTCAATCATCAGGGCATGCTGTCGGTGTGATATGAAACAGAACAAGGTGTCCGCGAAGCATTGGGATCACTCTCTCGAACGGCGGGAGCGATTTTACCGTGGTGCGGCGAAAACCCTGATGGCTATTGGCTACTGGCTATTGGCTGATGATTATGGCTGGTTTTCCGCGTCGGAGGGTCAAGGATAGACGTATGTTAGGAATTCGCGCCATCCTCATCGCGGTTGTCGGGCTGTCGGCCAGCGGGGCGTCGTTATTTCGGCCTTACTGGGGCATGCTGATGTTGGCGGTGTTGTATTTTTTTCGGCCTGACTTGTACGGCGCGGAGGAGTACGTCACGCCGGTGAAATGGCTGACGATCAGCGTGCTGCTGGGGTATTTGTTCACGGGCCTGTCGACGCGGAAGGGCCGTAGCACGGGCATCTTGCCCGTGAGTCGCACGGGCGTCTCGCCCATGCAAAGCGGCCTTGAAAACAACGTGTTGGAGTCGGCGCGAGCGGTAACGTCTTCGCGGCGCAGGGTTCCAGCCAACCGCAACCACGGGCGAGACGCCCGTGGGACTCACGGGCAAGATGCCCGTGCTACGCCGGAGGGCGTATTCGCCGGCACGGGCTGGATGATGGTGATTTTGGGCGTGTATGTGGTATCGAGCATTTTCGCGCCGATGACGGACGCGGTCAGTTGGTCGCGGCTGTGGCTGATCGTGAAAATTTTCATCGCCGTGTTTTTGATCCAGAAGGTCTGCGACACGCCGGCCCGGCTGGCGGGGTTCGTGGCGGCGATGCTTCTGGGTTCGTGCTGGTTTCTCAAGGTGACGGTTGTCGGCTGGGCGGCGTACGGCTGGGGTGACGTTCGCATCGACGCGGCGGCGGGGCAGGGCGGCGGCGCCAACTACATCGCCTGGGTGCTCGCGGCGATGACGGGATTCGTGCTCTATAAGGTCGTCCGAGGCCGGGGGTGGCAGCGGTGGACGGCGGTCGTGCTGGTGCCTCTGTTCGTGGTCGGCAACATGGCGACGGGATCCCGTGGCGGGTTGTTGTGCCTGGTGGCCGCCGGCGTGACGTTTGTGCTGATGATGCGTCGCAAGTTGTGGCTGCTGTTGCCGGCGGGCGCGATCGGCGTGTGGCTGCTGGTGAGTCTGGCGCCCGCGTCGTACATGAATCGCATGGCCACCATCACCAGCGACCCGGCGAAGATGGACGCGTCGTCGTTGACGCGGTATCAGAACGTGCAGATCGGCAAGCGGATCATCGCCGATTATCCGGTGTTCGGCACGGGCCTGGAGACGTTCCCGCGGGCCAAGCGGGCGTATCTGACGCCCGAGTACGTTGGCGGGATGTATCACGTGGCCCACAACACGTTGATTCAATTGGGCAGCGAGTGCGGCGTGCCGATGCTGATGGCGTTCGCGGGCGTGACGGGGCTGGCGACGTGGCGGCTGTTGCGGCGGCGGCCGATTGCCGACGCCGTCGCCGACGACCACATGGAATGGCTTCGGATCGGCACGCTGTGCGCGTTGGCGGCGACGTGGGCGGAGATGATCAAGGGCGACGTGGCCCACATGGACGTGTTCTGGTGGTTCTACGGTTTGGCGTTTGCGTACCATCGGGTCAGCCGGCGGTGGGCGAGTGGCGGTGGCGGGCGTCGTAGCACGGGCATCTTGCCCGTGCGTCGCATGGGCGTCTCGTCCATGCAGAGCGGCCTTGGAAATGGAGCGTTGAAGTTGGCGTGAGCGGGCCGTAGTTTCGTTGAGCAAAATTTTTGCCAGCCTCACCACGGGCGAGACGCCCGTGGGACTCACGGGCAAGATGCCCGTGCTACATGGAAGAACTGGGGAGACATGACATGGTCGACATGCGGACGATGTTGTCCAGGGCGGTGATGAACGGCGTGATCAGTCGCGTGGGGCGTGGATTTACTGCGCAGGTGCGGCGTGAGTTGCGGGCGTTTGGCCGCGCGCAATGGCGGCCTTACGCGCAGTTGCGGGAACTGCAACTGGAGGGCGTGAATCGGTTGTTGTCGCATTGCGTCCGCACCGTGCCGTACTATCGGCGGATGCACGTGCAGGGGCTGCTGCCCGACCGCATCGGTCGGCTGGAGGAGCTGTCGCAGGTGCCGACGCTGAGCAAGGAGACGCTGGTCGCGCAAGGCGAGGAGTTCGTGTCGTCGACGGTGGCGCCCGGCGCGCTGCTGCCGCGTCGCAGCGGCGGATCGACGGGTGAGCCGCTGCATTTTTTCATCACGCCGCACGCGGCGGCGGTGATGGCGGCGTGCGAGCACTACGGCAATTCGCTCGCGGGGCATTGCGTGGGCGATCCCATCGCGACGCTGTGGGGGTCGCGGTTCGACAACGCGCCGCCGACGTTTCGTCAGCGGGCGGCCCGATATTTGTCGAACATCACGCAGTGCGTCGTGGATCGCATGGACGAGGCGGTGTGTCGCGACATCGTGCGGCGGTTGGAGCGACAGAAACCGACGGTGCTGGTGGGCTACACGGCGGCGTTGATGGAGATGGCGGCGTTTCTCGAAGATCGTGGGCTTCGTCCGAATTTTCCGAAGCGGAGTGTGATTTCCGCGGCCGAGCCGCTCACGCCGTCGCAGCGGCAGACGCTCGAGCGCGTATTTGGTCGCTCCGTGTTCAACCGCTACGGCACGCGCGAGGTCGGCCTGGTGGCGATGGAATGTTCCTATCACCGGGGCCTGCACCTGAACGGCCACTCGCTGTACGTGGAGTTCGAGCCGGTCGCAGGCTTGGGCGACGCGCGGCGAGTGATTGTCACCAAGTTGTTTGAGATGGGCATGCCGTTCATCCGCTACGACCTGGGCGACTACATCCTCGGCGACGTCTCCGCCTGTCCGTGTGGGCGGGGCTTTCCGATCATCCAAGCCGTGCGAGGCCGCGTGGTGTCGAACCTGCGCCTGCCTAACGGCGCGTTCATCGCGCCGGAGGTGTTCATCGTGTTACTGGACCGCCAGTCGGTGCGGGAGTACCGCGTCGTGCAGGCGGCGGATTATTCGGCTCGCGTGGAGATCGTGCCAGGCCCGCACTGGGACGACACGATGGCGCAGCACGTGTTGCGAACGCTGCACGGCGTCACGCTGGGCTTGGTGGAATTTCGGATCGAACTGCGCGAACGGGTCGAGCGCACGCCGTCGGGCAAACTATTGCCGATCGTCAGCCACGTGCCCTCGCCAGTGGAAACGGCGCCGCTGGCATGGGAAGCGATCCGCGCGGCGTGAGGAAACGAGCCAGTAGCCAATAGCCAGTAGCCAATAGGTACGGAACGGTATTGGCGAAAAGACAACAAAAGCGGGAATGACTATGGAAGGATTGCGAAATCATGATCGGATGAATTGTGACAAGATTGGCCATACCTGATGGCTATTGGCTACTGGCTATTGGCTTGGTTCCCTCGGGCAAACGACGATAAAGGTGGGAATGTTGTTGGGGAAATTGACATTTGTCGGCGACTGTATGCCAGGCCGGCTGGTGGGGCGGTCGTTGGAGCGGATGGGTTTGTCGGCGTCGGCGCGGCGTGTGCGGGCGTCGGCGCGCGGCGCGGAGGATGCATCTTCGCCGCGCGCGGTGGTCGTGGCGAATCTGGAGTGTGCGTTGGACGCCGCCGGGCCCGCAAGGCCTTACAAGGACGACGGCGGGCCGAATCTGCACGCGTCACCGGCGATGGCGGATTGGCTGCGGCAGGCGGGGGTTGACGTGCTGGTGTTGGCCAACAATCACGCGGGCGATTGCGGGCGGGCGGGGATTGTATCGACGTGTCGGGCGATCCGTTCGGCGGGGCTGGCGTGCGTTGGCGCGGGGGATGATTACGACCGCGCCATCGCGCCGTTGGTGGTGCGGGCGGGCGACGCGCGGGTGGCGATCGTGGCGGTCGGCAACGGGCTGGCGGCGGACGGCGGTCGGCCTGGTGTGAGTCCGCTTCGCACGGCGACGTTGCGGCAGGCGTTGGCCCGCGTGGAGAGCGATGTGGACGCGACCGTCGTTGTGCTGCACGGAGGCATCGAGTTTCTGTCGACGCCCGAGTCGTGGCTGCGCGACCTGGCCGCCGAGGCGGTGCGCGGCGGCGCGGATCTGGTGGTCGGCGGACATCCGCATTGCCTTCGCGGCTTGGCGAGTGTCGGCGGCAGGCCCGTGTTTTACAGCCTGGGCGATTTTCTGGCGGACACGCGGCACGAGGCGACGTTGGCGGATCACGTGCGGCGGACGGCGTTGACGGCGTTGGGGTTCGGCGTGGCGGATCCGTCGGTGTGCCGCTGGTCGATGGCGTTGGACGTGACGGTCCAGTCGCGGCGTCGGCTGACGTGGAGCGTCCGGCCGCTGGTGATCGACGAGGATTTTCTGCCGCGTCCAGCCACGCCGCAGGAGTCGACGGAATTCGATCGACGGATGGCGGCGTTGTGCGAGGCCGCGAGCGGGCAGGACCGCGCCGCCCTGCGGTTCGTCCGCGCGGTGGAAAAAGCGTACGCCCGCCGCTACGGCACCGGCCGCACAACACGCCAATGGCTGACGCTGCCGTTCCGCGTGCGAGGCCGGCATTTACGTTCGCTATGGCGCCGCGCGCGGGAGTTGGTGGGAACAACAGGCTGTAGGCTGTAGGTCGATGGTACGGCAGGCGTGTCGCGCCTACAGCCTACGGCCCACAGCCTGCCGCCGATGATTGCAATTTGGAGTTGGGGGTAAACCGATGACAACCGAAGAACCGCTTCACGTCATGCATGTGTTGCCGCAGTTGGGTGCGGGCGGCATTGAGTTGGCGTTGGCGCGCGTGCTGACGGAGTGGCCGCTGTGCGAGATGCGGCATACGGTCGTGGCGGTGCGGGGCGAGAATCTCATCGTCGACCGCCTGCCGCCGCGCGTACGCGTGTGCCTGTTGCGGGCCAGGCCCAACGAACTGCGGGCGGGATGGCGGCTGCGGAATCTCATCGCCGCCGTCCGACCCGACGTGATTCATGCGCGGAATTTCGGCGGTTGGGACGTGGCTGTGCTGGCGCGCGGGTTGTCGTGGCGGCGCGTGCCGCTGGTGTACAGTTTTCATGGCCTGAGCGAGCCGAATCCGCCTCGGCGGCGGCGATGGATCAGTCGGCTGTTGGCGCAATTCACCGCCGGGCTGTTCACGGTGACCCGCGACACGCGCGATGCGCTGGCGGACGAGCTCCACCTGCCGCCGCGACGAATCGCCGTGATTCCCAACGGCGTTCGCACGCCGCCGCGATTGGCCGTGCCCGGCGGACGCGGGCCGTTCACCGTCGGCACGGTCGGCAATCTCACGTCCGTGAAAAACCACGACCTGCTGCTGCGGGCGTTTGCGACATTTCGCCAGGCTGCCCCCGCGGTCGACGCCCAACTGCGTCTCGCGGGCGACGGGCCTTTGCGGGGCGAACTCCAGGGGCGCGCGAGGCAACTGGGCATCGCGCCACGCTGCCAGTTCGTCGGGCGAATCCACGCCGTGGGCGATTTCCTGGCCGAGCTGGACGTCTTCGCGTTGCCCAGTCGGAGCGAGGCGCATCCGAATGCGTTGCTGGAGGCGATGGCGGCGGGGCTGCCGTGCGTGGCGACGGCCGTCGGCGGCGTGCCGGAAGTCCTCGGCGCGGGCCGATGCGGCCTGCTCGTACCCGCCGGCGACGCCGACGCGCTGGCCCGCGCGCTGCTCGACCTGGCCGCCAACCCCGCCGAACGCCGCCGACTCGGCGAGGCCGCCTGGCAACGCGCCGCCGAAACGTACAGCCTGGAAGGCATGGCGCGGGCGTATGCGGATCTGTATAGGAAAACGGCGGAAAAGCCAGTAGCCAATAGCCAGTAGCCAATAGGTATGGAAAGGCCTGTCATAAACCAGAACATACTGCCGGTGTGACGATGAAACAGAACATTAAGTCTGCGAAGCCGCGAGACCATTCTCTCGAACGAGAGTCTTGTGTTTACCAAAACGTAACGAAAATCCTATTGGCTACTGGCTGTTGGCTATTGGCTTTTCACCCCTGGAGACCACAACCCGAATACGAATGACTTTCGGAGATCCAACCATGAGCCTTTTCGTTCCTCGCATTCTCGTGTTGACGCAGATGTTTCCCAACAGCGCGTATCCGCATCGCGGCAGTTTTGTCAGCGAACGGGTTCGCGTCCTTTGCGACGACGCGGAGATTCGCGTGATCAATCCGGTGCCGTATTTTCCGCCCGTGCCGGGCCTGGGCCGATACAGTCGGCTGGCGCGCGTCGGGCTTCGCGGCGAGACGTCCGAGGGCTGTCACGTGCTGCATCCGCGGTACGCGGTGCTGCCGAGGGTGGCGACGTTTTATCAAGGCCTGTCGATGGCCCGCGCGGTCCGGCGGCAGTGCGAGCGCGACCCGTGGAAGCCTGACATCATCGACGCCCACTTCGCCTTCCCCGACGGCTACGCCGCGGTTCGATTGGGGCGGGAGTTGGGTTGCCCGGTCGTCGTGACCTGTCATGGCAGCGACCTGGCGACGTATCCGCGACGGTTTGGCGTGCGGCGGATGATGCGATGGACGATGACGCATGCCACGCGCGTGCTGGCCGTCGCGCCGCATCTGCGGGAGGCGGCGCTCCAACTTGGCGGCGCGCCGCACCACGTCGAGGTGCTGCCCGGCGGCGTGGATTGCGACATCTTTTTCCCGCGAAACCGCCTGCGATGCCGCACGAATCTGGGCCTGCCGATCGACCGCCCCGTGGCGCTTTGCGTGGCCGGGCTTGACGATAACAAAAACCAGGCTGTGCTTTTGCATGCCCTGGCCGAGGTGATCCGTCGAGGCGGCAAGTTGCATCTGGCGTTGGTTGGCGACGGGCCGACGCGGGCATCGCTGGAGAAGCAGGCCGCCGAATTGGGCGTTACGGAGTGCGTGACGCTGGCCGGGTCGAGGCCTTACGTCGAGGTGCCGCAATGGATCTCGGCGGCGGACTGGCTGGTGTTGGCCAGCCGTCGCGAGGGTTGGCCGACGGTGTACTGCGAGGCGATGGCGTGCGGCAGGCCGGTGCTGACCGCGAACGTCGCCGTCGCGCGGACGGCCATCGACCGCGACGAACTCGGCATGGTGCTGGACGAAAATTCGCCGCGCGCGTGGGCCGACGCCTTCGAAGCCGCCCGCGCGCGAAAGTGGGACGAGCAGGCCATCCGCCGGCTGGCGCTGAATCACAGTTGGAAACAATGGGCGTCGCATTACCTCGCGCTGGTCCGCGAGGTGCTGGGACGCCGCCAAATCATCGGAGCCGCCGCATGAACGACACCACCGCAACGGAACGGACGATTCGCTGCCGCGTGGACGACGATCCGCCGGCGGACTGGGCCGACTACGTGCTTCGACACGCCGATGCCACCGTGTTTCACGACCCGCGATGGGCGACGCTCATGCGCGACGTCTACGGCAACGCGTGCTTTTACCTCACTGCGCGGCGTAGCACGGGCGTCCCGCCCGTGAGTCGCATGGGCGTCTCGCCCATGCATCGTGGCCTTGAAAGGAGCGCTTTGGAGTCAACACGGGCGGCAACGTCGCGACATGAGAATCCAGCCAATCACACCACGGGCGAGACGCCCGTGGGACTCATGGGCGAGACGCCCATGCTACGGTCTGAACGATGCGTCGGCGTGCTCGCGCTGGTGCTTCAGCGCAGTTGGCTGATGGGCGACCGGCTGTGCAGCCTGCCGTACCTCGACGCCAGCGGCGTGCTTGCCGACGACGACACCGCGGCGGCGGCCCTGCTGAGCCAGGCCTGCGACGTGATGCGCGAACGCCACGCCAAGTGGATCGAACTCCGCCAGGAGCATCCGCTGGGCGACCTGCCCACGCGGAACGACAAGCTCACGATGCGGCTGGCGCTGCCGGCGGGACAGGCTGAGCTGATGGAAAATTTTCGTGGCAAAACGCGGAACCAGATCCGCAAGGCGTTGAGCGTCGGCATGACCGCCGACGTCGGCGGGCCCGAGCGGCTGGCGGATTTTCACCACGTGTACGAGCGGACGATGCGCGATCTGGGCAGCCCGCCGCACAGCCTGGAATTTTTCCGCCGGCTGATGGAAACGTTCGGCCGTCAGGCGGGCGTGCACACGATCCGCGACGGCCAGCGGCTGGTGGGGGCCTCGCTGGTTCTGGAGGACGCCCGCCGCGTCTACGTGCCGTGGTCCGGCAGCGACTGGCGGCACGGCAGCGGGCAGGCCAACACGATGCTGTTCTGGTCGATGCTCGCCGCGTGCAGCGACCGCGGCGTGAAGGAGTTCGACTTCGGCCGAAGCACGCGCGGCGGCGGCACGCACGTCTTCAAACAAAAATGGGGCGCCGCCGAAGTGCCACTGCACTGGCACTACATCCTCCGCCCCGGCCAATCGCCGCCCACGCCGCACCTCGACACCGGCGTACTGAAACTGGCGGGCACGTGCTGGCGAAAACTGCCGATCTGCGCCGTTCGCGTCCTGGGGCCGAGGATTATTCGGAAAGTGTCCTAGAGGCGCTCGGGTGAATGTTTTCAGCGGCTTGCCTCTTTGCGCTGTAGGATGATCCTGTCTCCGAACAGACGCACGTTTCGTCGATGAGATCGTTCTGCAGCGCAAAGAGGCAAGCCCTTGCGAAACGTTTTGCGTAACACATCGTTTTCCGGTACGCTGGCACGCACTATGGATCAATCGGTTGAGAGCGTGGTGGCGGGGCATATTTGTTTGGATGTCACGCCGGCGTTTCGTGTCGGCGGGCGGAGCGTTGGCGACATCCTTCGCCCGGGCTGCCTGGTGCAGGTGGGCGGGGCGGTCGTGTCCACCGGCGGGCCTGTGTCCAACACGGGCTTCCCGATGCGACGCATGGGTGTCAACGTGCGGCTGATGGGCAAATGCGGCGACGACATGTTCGGGCGGGCGCTGCTGGAGAAAATCCGGGCCGAGGCCCCCGGTGCCGAGAGCGGCATGCGCATCGTTCCCGGCGAAGAGACCAGCTACACCGTCGTGGTGAATCCGCCGGGAATCGACCGCATTTTTCTGCACTGCCACGGCGCGAATGACACCTTCGCCGCCGCCGACATCGACCTGGCCACCGTCGCGCAGGCCAGGCTGTTCCACTTCGGCTACCCGCCGCTGATGGCCCGCATGTACGGCGACGGCGGACGCGAACTCGTCGAAATCTTCCGACAGGTCAAAGCCACCGGCGCGACGACGAGCCTCGACATGGCCTATCCCGACCCGCGAAGCCCCGCCGGGGCGGCCGACTGGACGTCCATTCTGGAACGCACGTTGCCGTTCGTCGACGTGTTCACGCCCAGCGTGGAGGAGTTGATCTTCATGCTGCGGCGGGAAAAATTTGACGAACTGTCCGCCAGGGCGGGCGACCTCGACCTCGAACTGCTCTCGCTGATCGACGGCGAGTTGCTGAGCGACCTCGGCCAACAGTGTTTGAAAATGGGCGCCGCCGTGGTGTTGATCAAGTGCGGCTGGTACGGCATGTACATCGCGTCGGCGGGCGCGGAGCGGTTCGCGCGCGGCGTCGGTCGAGGAATGAACGCGTCGTCAGCCGCGAGTAGCACGGGCGTCCCGCCCGTGAGTCGCATGGGCGTCTCGCCCATGCAAACGTTGCCAACAGAACAGACTTCCACGTTACGGCAGGATGCAAACGAACCGGCTACGCCATGCGACCACCACGGGCAAGATGCCCGTGGGACTCACGGGCGAGACGCCCGTGCTACGGGCGCCGCGTCGTGGATTGGCCGGGAGTTGTTCGAGCCGGGCTATCGCGTGGAGAACGTGGTCAGCGCGACGGGCGCCGGCGACTGCGCGATCGCGGCCTTCCTCACCAGTTGCCTCCGCGACTGCCGCCTGGAAGACGCCGTGCGCAACGCCTGCGCCGTCGGCGCGCAGAACGTCACCGTCGCCGATACCATCAGCGGCGTCAAAACCTGGGAACAAACGTTAGCCCAGGTGGCCAGCCGGCCGGAGAAATACCAGGTTCCGCTGCCGTTGATAAGATTCCGTTACGATGAAGCCGAAGAACACTACGTCGGCCCCAACGATAAACGGTAGTCGCGAGTTACGGCACGATAGCAACGTTACATGGAAGTGAATGGGCTGGCCTTCCCGGTCTCGCACGGAATCGCCGGGCCACAGCCCCAACGGGGCGTCTTGGGTAGCCCAGGGTGAGCGGTACTCCGCGAACCCTGGGTCGCGTGTTTTTCGGAGTTCATTGATCGTGCCTGACGCCACTGGCCGAGGTCGCGCACGCGGGCCTGTGTGGCTTCGGACGACGCGTACAAGGGAACGTGCGAGTCGTTCGATGCCGCCTTCACGCGACGGTGCGCCATCGGCCAGTGGCGTCAGGCACGATGGGGAGAAGAAAAAAGGCCTTTGTTCCCAGGGTTCGCGGCGTACCGCTCACCCTGGGCTACCCAAGACGCCCCGTTGGGGCTGTGTGCCGGCACTTCATCGCGAGGCTGGGGAGGCCGCTCTGCTCTTTTCCATGCCCCGATGCTATCGTGTCCGAATTCCGCGAAATCCCGTCGTTTTCACCGATAGATCCACAGCATCGGCGGCAGCACCACGAGTAAATACAGGATGGTGTTGGTGATGAACAGCGCGCTGGCTTCGGCGGGGCGGAGATTGAACATGTTGGTCAGGGCGACCGCGGTGACGGCCGTCGAGACGCACGATTGAATGATCGCCACCGACAGCGTTTGCCCCTGGATCGGCCAGGGGGTCAGCCACGTCACGCCGATCAGCAGCAGGCCGGTCGCCAGCCCCAGCGCGAACCGCGTGCACGCCAGGCCCGCGATCAGTCCGCGCAGCTTCGGCACGTGCGAAACCTGCAATCGCAGGCCGATGGAAAAATAGGCCGAGATGTTGATGGCGTACACGAGCACGTCGACGACGTGGAGCTCGTCCACCGCCGTAGGGATGGGCACGCGTCCCAGCGACAGCCCCACGCCCGCCAGGCTGATCGGCAGCGCCAGGCTCCGCCAGTCCGTCAGGCTTTTGAGTAACAGCCGGCCCAGTGATTGCGTCGGTCCGTGCGAGCCGTAGTGCCTCGCGACCGGATAGCCCAGCAGCACCACGATGGTCGGGAAGAGCAGGAAAAACAGGCTGGCCAGGCCCAGCGCGGCATCGCCGAACAGGATGAAAATGACGAACCCGCCCATCGTCAGCCCGTTGTTGCCGAACGCGCTGAGCAGCACAAACGCGCCCCGCTCGCCGCGGTCCTTCGTCAGCCTGCCCGCGATCGGGGCCGACAACGCCGCCAGCATCATCACCTGCACGCATGCCATCAACGGCAGCCAGAGATGTTCCCATTCCAACTGAATTTTCCAGATCGCCAGCAGGCTGACCGACGGATATCCCAGCACGGTAATCACGGTCATCAACGCGTTGGCGGACCGGTCGCCCGCCAGTCGAAATCGTCTGGCCAGGTACCCAGCCGACATCGACAGCAAAATCACCGCGAAAATGGGGACGAATTTTTCCACGCCGGACAGGATACTCGGGAACGGCAAATGTTTTCAACGGCTTGCCTCTTTGCGCTGTGGGACATTCCAGGCGCCAAGCGTTACATTTTTCGACTTCGTAAAAACCGAGCAGGATTACACGGATTGAAGGATTCAAGGATTGCCGTATGGAACGCGAAATCTTTTCATCCGTTAATCCGCGTAATCCCGCTCGGTCTTTACGAAGTCGGACTGGTGCTTAATGGGCGACAGGATCACCCTACAGCGCAAACAGGCAGAGCCATATCCACGCGTACTCAACAAATTCGCTCCGCATGAAATGGCAATGAAAAAAGCCCAATCTGCGCCTTCGGCCTTCGGTCTATAGACTCCCCGCCCCGCATGCCGATATAGTTTCAACAGAGATACGCGCGAAGGAGACCTCCGTGGAAGACCGATTGATGGTAAGCGTCAGTGGCGTTCGTGGCACGATTGGCGGGACGTTGACGCCGCACGTGGCGATGGAGTTCGGGCTGGCGTACGGCACGATGTTGCATCGACGCGGCGGTGTGGCGGGGGGGAACGCGTCCGCGGGCGGCGCGGCTTCGACGAAAAAACCGTCCGTCGTCATCGGTCGCGACACCAGGCCTTCGGGCGCGATGATCGCGTCGGCCGTCGCCGCCGGACTGCTCGCGACGGGCATCGACGTCATCGACCTGGGCATCGTCACCACGCCGGGCACGGCGTTCATGGCCTCGCGTCTGGGCTGTGCCGGCGGCGTGATCATCACCGCCAGTCACAACCCGCCGCCGTATAACGGCATCAAGTTTCTCCAACCCAACGGCTGCTGCCTGCCCGCCGCCGAAGCCAACGAGTTGGCCGATATCTGGCGACAAGGCCAGTTCGACGTCAAAGACTTCGCTGGCGTCGGGTCGCAAACGCGCAACGGCACGACGCATGGCCTGCACGCCGACGCGGTGGCCGCCATCGTCGACGTCAAGCTCATCGCGTCCAAACGATTCAAGGTCGTCCTCGACAGCATCAACGGCGCCGGCTGCGTTGTCTCGCCTATGCTGCTGGGGCGGCTTGGCGCCGAACTGGCCCACCTCAACGCCGAACCCAACGGGCAGTTCGCCCACGAACCCGAACCGATTCAGAAAAACCTCACCAGCCTGTGCGAGGCCGTCCGGCGGCACAAGGCGGCCGTCGGATTCGCCCAGGACCCCGATGCCGACCGCCTTGTCGTTGTGGACGAATTGGGCAATTTCATCGGCGAGGAGTACACGCTCGCCCTCGCGACGGCCTTCGTGTTGCGGCACCGCAAGGGTGACGTCGCCACCAATCTCGCCACCAGCCGCATGATCGACGAGATCGCGGCCGCCGCCGGCGTGGCCGTCCGCCGCGCGCCGACCGGCGAAGCCAACGTCGTCGAGACGATGCTCCGCGACGGCTGTATCTTCGGCGGCGAGGGCAACGGCGGCGTCATCGAACCCCGCGTCGTCCTCACGCGCTCGAGCCTGGTGGGCATGGCGTACATCCTGCAATCCATGGCCGAGACGGGCAAACCGCTGAGCGAACTGGCCGCCGAAATTCCGTCGTACGTGTTCCTGAAAACAAAATTCCCCTGCCCCGCCGGCGTGGCGCCCGCGGTGGCTGAGCGCGCCAAAGCATTGTTCACGAATCACCCCGCGGCCATGTTCGACGAACGCGACGGCCTGCGCGTCGACCTCCCCGAAGGCTGGGTCAGCGTCCGCGCCAGCAACACCGAACCCATCATGCGCATCATGGCTGAAGCCAGGACAGAGGACGTTGCTCAAGGATTAGTCGATCGCGTGCGAAAAGTGGCCGACGAGGTGATCGGGCAATAACTTTCGTGTGACCTTTATATTCCGGCGCCACTGGCCACAGGCCCTGCCAGTTTGCGTTGTAAAACGTCGTGAGCGACAGAACGCTTCGGTTGTCACAACGATCTACAACGCAAACTGGCAGGGCCTGTGGCCAGTGGCGCCGGAATACGAATCCCGTACGCAGAAGAGGAGTGTATGCGCGATTGCCTTGGAATATCGCGGGCAAGCCGTATCGCATCGTGGGGGCATTCGTTTACAATGCACGCTTCATGGCGTCGCGAATCCATCGTGAGTTGGAGCGGGTGTACTGGGAGCATCGGCAGGGGTTGTTTACGTTGGCCTTGTCGATTACCCGGTGTTCGTCGCGCGCCGAGGACGCGGTACAGGACGCGTTTGGGCGGCTGTGGCGGCTTCGCAAGCCGCCGCGGGGGGAGTTGACGCCGTACGTTTTCGCGGCCGTTCGCAATGCGGCCATCGACCAGATGCGTCGCAACGCGGGCATGATTCAGCCTCCGGAGGAGGTGTCGATTTTCGACGCCAAGGCGGAGGACCCCGCCGCCAGCGTGCTCGAGGCCGAGCGGCAGGAGTTGGTGCGGCAGGCGGTGGAAGCGTTGCCCGACGATCAGCGGCAGGCGATTATTTTGCACGTCTACGGCGGGTTGACGTTCGACGAGGTGGCCACGATGCTCGCCGAACCGCTGCCGACCATCGCCAGCCGCTACCGGCGGGCGCTGGAGAAACTCAAGCAGGCGCTGGAGAAGGTCAAAAGCCAATAGCCAGTAGCCAATAGGTATGGAAAGATAAGGGCGAAAAAACAATGAGAGCGGAAATAGTCAGGGATGTGGCGAATTGTTTTGATCGTGTGATAAACAACAAGCTCTGCCATACCTGATGGCTATTGGCTATTGGCTTTTGGGAAAGAATTTTGCATAAACCCACGTGTGCGTGTCGTGTGACGATTGGGAGGCTGTGACGACGATGGACGATCGTGAAATGGAAGCCTTGTTGCGGCGGATGCCGCTGGCCCGGCCTGGCGATTCGATGGATGCCAACGTGCTGGCCCGTCGGCCTCGGCGGGTCGTGCCGCTGGCGATTGCGGGCGGCGGGACGCTCGCGGCGGCGGCGACGCTTGTGCTGGCGTTCACACTGGGTTGGCTCGGCCAACACGCTGCGCCGGCGCCGCACGCCCCGACCGCGCCAAGTCCTGCCCACGTGGGCTATGACGATCAACTCATGCCCACCGAACGCGCCAACGGCCGAACGCCGCTGGCCAAACCTGGCGACATGACCAATCCCAGCCCAACCGTCAAAGTCCGCGACGCCGGCGACAAAACCACCTGGACAGGCCTCGACGACAGCGTCCACGTCGAGGACGCGACCAAGCCGCACGACGAAGAAATCCATATCAATGTGGTCGTGGACTAAGGGGTTTCCTGTTCTCGTGGCGTGAACGAACGATTCGTTCGAGGGAACCGTTCAGCCAGTAGCCAGTAGCCATCAGGTATGATGGAGCTTACTGTTGCTCACACGATCCACGGGTTTCGCTATACGACAATACGTTGCCGCTCTCATTGTTTTTTCGCCTTCGCTTTTCCATACCTATTGGCTACTGGCTATTGGCTACTGGCTGAGCGGTTCCCTCGACCAGGCGGTTCCTTTGCGACACGAGAATGGAAAGCCCCTGCGTTTGCCCCGACTGCCCACGCGAAACGTTTGCTTTTTCCATATTCTATCACGACAATGCACGCATGGCTGCGATGGCCACACCGCCGACGGTTCTTCTGATTTGCGGCATGATTTCCGCAAGGGTTGACCTGTTCGCGCAGACCGCCGAGGAATTGGAGCGGCTCTTCGGGCCTGTCGAAATTCGCAGCGACGTGATGCCGTTCGATTTCACGCACTATTACGACCGTCAGATGGGCAGCCCGTTGTGGCGGCAGTTCGTGAGTTTCGCCCAGCCGATCACGGGCGACGCCCTCGCGGCGGCCAAGCGGGCGACCAACGAACTCGAAGAACAGTTCGCCCAACGCCTCCAGGCCCCCGACGCGCCCGCCCGGCCTATCAATCTCGATCCCGGTTACGTCGATCTTTCCAAACTCGTCCTGGCCAGTTGCAAGGATTTTTCGCATCGCGTGTATCTGGGCGGCGGAGTGTTCGGCGAGATCACGTTGATGTATCACAAGGACCGCTGGGACGCGTTGGGGTGGACGTTTCCCGACTACGCCAGCGGGCGGTATCACGGGTTTTTGTCCGCCGTTCGCGCGAGGCTTCGCCAGCGGGGAGGTCGAGCATGTTGATGTGGGCGGGTCTGGCCGCGGTGGCGGTGGCGTTTGCGGTGTCGGTGGTGGCGACGGCGTTGGCCAAGCGGGTCGCGCGGCGCGTGGGGTTTTTGGACGTGCCCCAGGGCAGGAAGGCGCACGCGGTCGCGACGCCGCTGCTGGGCGGATCGGGCATCTTGTTGGCGGTGCTGCTGCCGAGCCTGGCGGCGTTGGCGGCGGTGAGCGTCTGGTCGGCGCACGGCGTGCCGGAGTGGTTGACTCGGCTGGCGCCGCAGTTGGCGATCCATGTTGACGGGGCGGCGTCGCGAGTGGGGCAGGCGTTGGGCGTGCTGGCGGCGGCGGTGGCGCTGCACGTGCTGGGGCTTGTCGACGACAAAAAGCATTTGGCCGCGTGGCCGAAGTTGATCGCGCAGATGGCCATCATCAGCGCGGCGGTGATCGTGTGTGACATTCGCATTCTCACGTTGCTGGGGGATTGGCCCAGTGGCGTGGTGACGATTTTGTGGCTGACGGTGCTGACGAATTCGTTCAATTTTCTGGACAACATGGACGGTTTGTCGGCGGGCGTGGCGGCGATCTGCGCGGCGGCGTTGCTGGCGGCGTCGGCGTCGATCGGTCAGATTTTCGTATCGGCCTGGGCGTGTTTGTTGCTTGGCGCGTTGCTGGGATTCCTGCCGTACAATTTTTCGCCGGCGTCGATTTACATGGGCGACGCGGGCAGCCTGGTGGTGGGATTTCTGGTGGGTGTGATCAGTTGCCTCACTACGTACGTGCATGAGTCGCTGGCGCCGTATGCCATGCTGGTGCCGCTGGTGGTGATGGCGGTGCCGCTGTACGACACATGCAGCGTGGTGGCGTTGCGGCTGCGGGCGGGGGTCAATCCGATGGTCGGCGATCGGCGACATTTTTCGCACCGGCTGGTCAAGCGGGGCATGAGCACGCGGAAGGCGGTGCTGACGATTTACCTGTGCACGGCGGGCACAGCGATCGCCGCGACGCTGCTGCCGCGTGTGGACGCGGCCGGCGCGGTGCTGATTCTCGTGCAGACGCTCGCGATGTTGACGATCGTGGCCATACTCGAAAGCGACGATGCCCAGCAAGCCCCCAAAGCCTGATCCGGCGCCGCGGAAGCTACGCAGGGCAAGCCCTGATCGCGGCGGCGCGGCCTTGTCATCTGGGCGTGCCGGTACGGAGACTTGGGGCGTGCGGTTGCAGACCGTCGCGTTTTTTTTGTTGCTGGCGTGTGTGGTCGCGAGGCCTTTCATGGCGGAGATGACGTACGAGCCGTCGTCGTCGGTCAAGGGGTTGTTCGCGGCGGAGATGAAGGCGGATCAACGTCAGCCGGACCGCACCGATTTGTCGCGGTCGGTTTTCGCCATGCTCACGCTGCTGTCGGCGGGGCTGTGGGCGCTGGGCGCGGGCTTGGAGGCGGTGCGCCACCGTAGCACGGGCGTCCCGCCCGTGAGTCGCATGGGCGTCTCGCCCATGCAAGATCAATCGGTAAGTGACATATCTCCCGTACGGCAAGACGGCCACGGGCGAGACGCCCGTGGGACTCACGGGCAAGATGCCCGTGCTACTGGAGGCGCGCGTTGGCTGGGCGTTCTACTGGCGGCGTTTGTCGTGTTGTCGGCGTTCAGCGTGGCGGTTGCGTCCAACAAGCGGCTGGCGATGACAGGGTGGCTGGAACAGTCGACGTTGCTGCTGGCGGGGTTTCTCGCGATGCAACTGTGCCGCGTGCGATGGCGGTTTGTCGTGGTGTTGGTGGTGTTGGCGGCGCTGGCGTTTACGATGTCGGCCAAGGGGTTGTGGGAGTTTTTTGTCGAGGCGCCGATCAAGGTCGCGCAGTGGGAGGAGAATTCCGCGGAGATATTGCGTCGGCTGGACGTGCCGCCGGATTCGCCGCAGGCGATCGCCGTGAAGTCCCGCGCGACGGAGTCGACGCCGGCGGGGTTCATCGTGATGGCCAATGTGTTCGCGTCGCTGCTGGGGGTGTTGTTGTTGGCGGTGGTGGGCTTGGCGGCGGCGAAGTTTCTCCAGGCCAGGCGGGCGCTGCCGGCGTTTCTGGCGACACGGAAGCGGGGCGAGTTGCCGGTTGGCGTCGTGGTGGCGTCGGCGGTGGCGGTGCTGGCGGTTCCGCTGGCGGCGGTGCTGACGTTGACGCGGAGCCGCGGGGGCATCGTGTCGACCGTTCTTGCGCTGGCGGCCTTCGCGGTGATTTTTCGTTATCGTAACGCGTTGGCGGCGCGGTGGAAAAAAGCGGTGCTCGCGGCTGGCGTTGTGTTTTTGGCGTTGCTGGCTGCGGTCGTGGCGTTTGGGTTGACGTACGATCGGTTGCCGACGAAGACGATGGAATTTCGCTGGCTGTATTGGACGGCCAGTGCGCGGATGATCGCGGAAACGCCGCTGACGGGCGTGGGTGCGGGCAATTTCGGGGCGGCGTATTTGACGGTTCGCGACGTTCGCGGCGAGGAGGCCGTCAAGAATCCGCATAATGTGATCGTGCATGCGTTGGCGGAATTCGGCGTGCCGGCGGGCGTGGCGTTTCTGGGGATTCTCGGCGTGATGCTGGTGCGGAGCGCGAGGCCCGCCAGAGGTGGCATGGGCATCCCTGCCACGACGAAGCGCAGCGGAGACGGGTTGTCCGCGTCTGGCATTGGAGATGATTTGTCGTCTTCCACTCGCCTGTTGTATGGAGCGCACAACGCGGGCGAGACGCCCGCGTCACGTTGCCCGCCCGTGCTGGCTTGGCTGCTCGTGGCCACGGTGCCGGCGGTGGGATTGGCGCGGGCATATTTTTCGTTTTCGTCCGGCCTGGGTGATGCGGTGGCGTGGGTGGTCGTTTTCGCTCTTGGCGTGGTGTTGGCGTTTTTCGCGTTGCGTTCGCTGGCGGAGCCGGACGCGGATTTGTCGCCGGTCCGCATCGCGTTGGGCGTGGCAGGGGCGGCGTTTGTGCTGCATGATTTGATTAATTTCGCGTTCTTCCAGCCGGCGACGGCGGCGGTGTTCTGGCTGATGCTCGGCGCGTCGGCCAGTCGCGTCGGGCCACGTGGCGTATTACGTCTCGCGGGCGTCCCGCCCGCGTCCGGTGGTTTGGCGTCTTCCAACGACCATGCACAAGGAACGCACAACGTGGGCGAGACGCCCGCGTCACGTGCTACGGCCTTGCGGGCGTTGTCGGTTTTGTTTCTGGCGGCTGCGGTGGCGGTGGGGGTGGTGCAGGTTTTGCCCGTGGCGAGGCGGACGGCGGCGACCGTGGACATGTTGCATGCGTTGTATGATCGCGATGTGCAGCGGGCGTTGGCCGCGGCGGAGCGGGCGGCGGAGGCGGATGCGTGGGATCCCGTCGCCGCCGCCGATGCGGCCCGGCTGGTGGTTCATACTGCCGCGGGGCCTGATGCGGCGCGGCGGGCGCGAGCGTTTGTCGACCAGGCCGTCGCGCGGGATCCGCGTCATGCGAAATATTATCTGCTGCGGGCGGGCGTGCTGGGCGAGGATCCCGCCGCGCTGGCCGACTGGCAGCGGGCCGTCGAGTTGGATCCGCAAAACATGCGGGCGCGGATTGATTTCGCGCTGCGGCTGTCCTGGGCCGATCCGGCCGAGTTAACGCGGGCGCTGGAGCAACTCGAGCAGGCCGACCGCGTGGACGCGGGCCTGTTCGCCGAGAGCAACGAGCGTCTCAACAAGCCCGACCGCGCCCGACTGACTGCGCTACTCACCGCCGCCCGCGGGGCCATACTGGGTGTGGAACATCACGCCGCGCAGGCCGTCAACGTGGTGGCGGAGGCGCTAAAACCGATCGCGCCGCGCCAGAGCGAACAGCTGCGGGCGTTGGCGAAAACGATGGGGACGTAGACGCGAAATTCGAAACAAAAAGGCTGTAGACTACAAGCTGTAGGCTGTAGGCATGACATGCCTGCCATGCGGTCAACCTACAGTCTTCAGCCTTCAGCCTACAGCCTTTTTGTTTCGAATTTCGTGCTTCGTGCTTCGGATTTACTTCTTCGCCGCCCACAGGAAGCCGCGGATCGTCATTGCCAGCACGGCGGGGTATTTCACGAGTTCCTCGTGGCTGTGGCCCAGTGCGGAGTAGAACACGCGGCCTTTGCCCCATTGCTTGGTCCAGATCACCGGCATGACGGTGATCTGGCCGTCATAGTCGTACGGCGTGTTGGCGAGCACGCGGATGCCGGGGTCGGTCATCATGTAATACTGTTCGCTCTTGTAGGGGAAGGTCGGCGGCAGGCCTTCGGTGATGGAGTCCGTGCAGGTCAACTGTACCGCGTATTCGTCGACGAACGGATGCCCGACGAAATGTCCGCCGACCATCCACTGGTACTCCAGGTTCGCGCGGAACGCGTCGCCCGTGCCGCCGTGGCAGCCCGCGAACCCCACGCCGAACTCCCGCACGGCCTTGTTCAGATTCGCCCAGTGCTCGTCGCTGATCGTGCCCATCGTCCACTGCGGAATGATCACGTCGAACGTCTTGAGCGTCTCCAGGTCGCCGAGGCAATCCTGCGAGTTGGCGACGACGACATCGACACCCTTGGCCCGAAGCTCGCTGGCCAACAACTGCGACGTCTGCTCAGGCGTGTGGCCATCCCAGCCACCCCAGAAAATCAGTGCTTTCATCTGCGTTTCCTTTTTGGTTGAACCGTTCGGATCGAACACGGGCGGGATTATACGGCAAGGAAGACGCAGTGGCAAGCGACAGGATCTTTCAGCTTTCGTGCGCGAACGAACGATTCGTTCGAGGGAACCGCCCAGCCAGTAGCCAATAGCCAGTAGTCAATAGGTATGGAAGAGCGATGGCGAAAAACAACGAGAGCGGCAACGGTTATCACGTAGTGAAACCTCCGGATCGTGTAAGAAATAACAAACTTCGCCATACCTGATGGCTACTGGCTAGTGGCTACTGGCTGAACGATTCCCTCGAACGAATCGTTCGTTCGCGCACGAAAGCTGAAAGATCCTGTCGCTTGCCACTTTCTCCTCGGCCGGTTCTATGATGTACGAGGGGGATGTTGTCGCCATGAATATGTCGTCGGTGAACGTGTGGGGGCGGTTGAACTGGCCGAATCGGATCAGCGTGTTGCGGCTGATGCTGGTGGTGCCGTTTGTCGTGTTGTTGTTGAATCTGCACGATCCCGCGGCGGCGTGGAGCCGGTACGCCGCGCTGGGGATTTTCGTCGTGATGGCCTTCAGTGATTTTCTCGACGGCCTGCTGGCGAGGCGGTACAACCTTCGCACGCGGCTGGGGGCGTTTCTCGATCCGCTGGCGGACAAAATTATCATCGTTTGTTCCGTCGTGCTGCTGTCGATTCCTGCCTTGGCGCCGCGGGAGTTTCACATTCCCGCTTACGTGGCCGCCGCCGTGGTCGGCAAGGATTTGTGGGTCGCCATCGGATCGTTGGTGATGTATCGTGTCACGGGAAAGCTGACCATCCGCCCCAGCCGGCTTGGTAAACTGTCCACGGCCGTGCAACTGACAACGGTGATTTGTGTGTTGTTGGTGCCCGACCTCGAGCGTCTCCGCGCCGGCCTGGGCGTCCATATCGCCTGGGGCCTGACGATCGCCACATTCGTCGTGAGCCTCCTGGCGATCCTCGGTTACACGCGGACGGGGCTGGATAGGGTCTTCAATGCCCGTGGCGCGAATGGGAGGTCCGTTCGAGGGAGACAAGCCAGTAGCCAGTAGCCAGCAGGTATGGAAAAGCGAGGGCGAAATGGCCGGGGCCTGCGACCGATCACGCCACTTGCGTCACGTTACATGCGTTTGCCCTGGCGAAACGGCAATGAAAACGGGAACGGGTGGCGACGTGGCGAATATCTGGATCGTGTGACAGGCAACAAGCCCTGCCATACCTACTGGCTACTGGCTTGCTCCCCTCGAACGAATCGTTCATTCCTGCCACGAGTATGGAAAGTCCCACCTCACACCGACGCTTTCGCGGCGGCGTTGGCGCGGAGTTGGTCCATTTTGGCGAGCACTTCCTTGGCCATTCGGCTGTTGGGGAAATTTCGGATGATGTCCTCGCCGACGGTGATGGCGTTGTTCCACTGGCCTTCGGCGACCTGGATGGCGAACTGCACGCCGAGGGTGTGGAGTTTGGCCCGGAAGACGCCGCGCGCGGAGTCCTGCAACGCGGCGGCCTCTTGCGGCGTGAGGTATGTGTCGAGTTGTTTGAGCAGGTCGATGCTCGCGTCGAGGTCATTGCGTCGGACGGCTTCGCCGTAGGCCTGGAGCAGGTCGCGTTTGTGTCTTGCCTTGGCGGACTCGATGCGTGAGGGCAGGGCGGTCACCTTGGCGTTGGTCGGGTAGGCCTGCACCAACGGAGCAACCTCTCGGGCCGCCCGTAGCCATTCGCGACGCTCGATGAGTTCCTCCACCCGCTTGACGGCCAGGTCCGTCCGGCCTTCGATGGTCGCCTGCCTCGTGGTGGCGACTTCCTTTCGCAGCGCGATCGCCTCCTGCGCGTACGCGGGCCGCTGCTCGACCGAACTGATGAGCTGCTCGGCGGCGGTGTAGTCCTGACGCACGAGCATCTGATGGACCATCTCGCGAATGGCGTCCACTTCGCGGTCGTGGTAGAGCAGCGTCTTGGCCTGCTCGCTGAGCGTCAGCAGGTCGGCGATTTTGCGGCTGTTGGCGGTTTGGTTTTCCAGCAGCGTTTCCAGCCGGCTGACCTGTTCGTTGAGTGAGGCCGAACTGGTCGCGTTGGCGACAAGCGCATGGACCGCGCCATGCGTTACGATCGCCCAGGCCGCCACCACCAACACCAGCAGCACGCCCAGGGCGGCCCCCCACGCGACGGGGCTGGTCCACGACGTGCCCTGGGAGATCACGAAAACCAATTGCGCGATCCCCGTCGCCAGCGCAACGGCCAAAACGGTCAATGTCAGAATCAAGGCCACCTTCGACAGGGACCCGACCCACGCAAATCGGCCTTTACGATCCGGCATGACACGTTCCTTTCACGGGGCTTACGCCCCCGCGGCTCATGATGAAGAATACAGGAAACCACGGGGAATGTCTAGGGGGCGCAGGGGTTTTCAGCTCTCATGGCACGACGGAATCATCTGTTCGAGGGAGGCAAGCCAATAGCCAGTAGCCAGTAGGTATGGAAAGACAAGGGCGAAACGGCAATGAAAGTGGGAACGAGCGTTGGTGTGGCGACAATTGGGATCGTGTAATGATGAACAATCTTTGCCATACCTGATGGCTACTGGCTACTGGCTTGCCTCCCTCGAGCGAGTCGTTCGTTCGCGCCGCGAGAATGGAAAAACCCTGCAGGGTCGCGTAGCGTTGCGTCGCGGACTCACTATAATGTCGCTAGTGGCGGATCGTCGTGCGTTGGCCGATGTAGGGAGCAGCATGGGACTGTACAATCGACCGTACTGGAAAGATTCCGACAACCCGTCCTCCTCGCCGGGGAGGGGGATCGGCTTGCCGCCGTTTGGGCGGGTGGTGAAGTGGCTGCTCATCATCAACGTCGCGGTGTATGTGCTGCAACTGTTCCTGAACTCCTGGCTGATTCCGGCGTTGGCGGTGTCGCCCTCGACGTGGTGGCAGCCGTGGCGGTACGTGACGTTTCAGTTTCTGCACGGCGGGACGTGGCACCTGCTGTTGAACATGCTGGGCGTGTGGTTCATCGGCACGCCGCTGGAGAAGCTTTGGGGCGGGCGGCGGTTTTTGGCGTTTTACCTGACGTGCGGCGTGGCGGCGGGCGTGTCGTATCTGGGGCTGTCGACGCTCACGTCGACCATCGCGTTCGACACGCCGCTGGTGGGCGCCAGCGGCGGCGTGTACGGGTTGCTGCTGGCGGCGGCGGTGCTGCTGCCGCACATGAACCTGATTTTCCTGTTCTTCCCCGTGCCGATCCGGCTGGCGGTGATCATATTGATGGTGTTGATTTTGTTGGATCTCGGCAGCGGCTTGAGTCATGGCGCGACGAGCCAGACGTACAGTCAGATGGCCCATTTCGGCGGCGCGGTGACGGGGGCGATCTGGATTCTGATTCCGCGGCTGCGGCGTGGCGAAGGCGAGATGAGCGAATTCGCGCCCCAGCGCGAGCGAAAAAAAGGACGCCGCAACCGCTGGGCCGACAAACGCGCAAAGGAAGAGCAGCAGGAACTGGCCGAGCAGGCGGACGTGGACCGCATTCTCGAGAAAATCTCTCAGCACGGCCTGGCGAGCATCAGCCGCCGCGAACGAAAAATCCTCAATGACGCCACCACCCGCCAACGTCAACGCGACCGCGAAAACGACCGTGAATTGCGGCTGTGACGGACGGGAAGCCACGATGTGATACGTCGTGAATCGTTAATGCTCGACGACTTCGTTGTGCAGATTTTCGGGAACGAAGTTGTTCAGGGCGGCCATGTAGCAGCGAATGGCTTCGTCGAGTTTTTCCCTGGCCTCCTGACGGCTGTGGCCGCAGCTTTTGCAGCCGGGCAGGGCAGGGCACGTCGCCTGGAAAAACCCGTCCCGCGTCTGGCAGATGTGAATACAAAGTTTCACGGTTCACCTCCCCGCCACGTGGCGGTCGCGTTGCTCTCTCCTCAATACTAGGCGTCGAAAAGGCTGTAGACTGTAGACCGAAGGCTGTAGGCGCGGCGTTTTGTGTCCGAAAAACGTTTTCAGCGGCTTGCCTCTTTGCGCGGTAGAACGTGGTGCCAAACGAAACGTTCTACGGTACACCACGTTCTACAGCGCAAAGAGGCAAGCCGCTGAAAACATGCCACGAGTACGGTTGTCGCGCCGAACAGTCTGATCATCTGATAGTCTAACCGTCTTTTTCGGAAAAGGGCGGTGCCCCGGGGAAAACCCTGTCCAATTTTTTTGTGCGTTGCCATTGATTCCCGAGGTGGACATGGACAATGATTAGTGTAGCAGCACGGAGCGACGTGGCCGGAAGTGGTTTCTGGGCCAGCGGCGCCGGGATCAATAATTGAGGGAACCCGACCTGTGCGCTAAAAAGCTACCCGCCGGATCTATTCGGCGGGTAGCTGTGTTTTTTTAGGGGGAGGCGTTTTTTAACCACGGAGACGCAGAGGACACGGAGAGGGGGCTGGCAATTCATAGAAATGTTTTCACTGGCTTGCTTTTTTGCGCTGTAGGGTGTCGTGGACTATAAAACGTTTTGTAGTCCACAACACCCTACAGCGCAAAAGGGCAAGCCAGTGAAAACGACGGTGTTTACTTCACGTCTTTCAGCTTCACCCAGGCCTTTTGTGCGGCGGAGATGGAGGCGGCCTCCAGGACTCGCTGGGTCTGATAGGCGTCCTCGAAGCTCGGGAGCGGGACGGTCGGCTTTTTGCCGGCCAGGTCGAGGATCATGTCGTAGGCCATGTTCGTGAAGGCGTGCTCGTAGCCGATGATGTGAGCGTCGGGCCACCAGGCATGGGCGTACGGATGGCTGCCGCCGTGCGTGCACATGATCTTGGTCCAGCCTTGGACTTCGCGCGGGGCGGTGGCGTCGTAGTATTCCAGCCAGTTCATGTCCTCGAAGTTGAACCGCAGGCTGCCCTTGGTGCCGTTGATTTCGAAGCCGTTGCGGTTCTGGTTTCCGGTGGCCATGCGGGTGGCCTCGAAACTCGCGACCGCGCCGCCCTCGAACCGGGCCAGGAACAGCACGGCGTCGTCGACGGTGACTTTGCCCTTCTTGGCCGACCCCTTCATGCCGGACGCCAGCCCGCCGCCGCTTTGCTGCGTGAGGATATCGCGTTCCTTGACGAACGTCTCCATGATCGAGCCGCAAATGTCCGTGACCTCCTCGCCGGTGACGAAGCGGGTCATGTCGATGATGTGGGCGCACAGGTCGCCGTGGCTGCCCGAGCCGGCGAGTTTCTTGTCGAACCGCCAGGCCAGCGGAATGTCTGGCGTCGCCCAGTCCTGCAAGTAGGCTGCCCGGACGTGGCGGATGTCGCCGACCTTGCCGGCCTTGACCAACTGATGCGCCAGCGCCACCGCGGGCACGCGGCGGTAGTTGTACCAGACGTACGTTTTGGCTTTTTTCGCCTTGCGGGCGGCGTTGGCCATCAGTCGGGCGTCGTCCAGCGTGCCGGCCAGCGGTTTTTCGCAGGAGACGTTCTTGCCGCATTCGAGGGCGAAGACGGCCATCGGCATGTGCATGTTGTTGGGCGTGACGATGTCCACGAGGTCGATCTCGGGGTTGGAGGCGAGATCTTTCCAGTTGGTGGCGTACTGTTTCCAGTCCCAGCGTTTGGCGAAGGCGGCGAGATTTTTCTCGTCGTCCAGCGCGGTCGTCATGAGCTTGACGGGGCACAGCGGCAGCTCGAAGAACCGCGACACCTGCGACCACGCGTTGGAATGCGTCCGCCCCATAAACGCCTGACCAATCAAACCAATGTTCAGTTGTCCGTTTGCCATGTCCGTTCCTTTCCTGAATTGTTGAAGAGTGGCTTCATCATAAACGCCGGTGGGCGCGTGTCAAGCGCGCATTCGGAGAGTTGGGTTTTCGTGGCGTGTGGGTGAATGGGACCGGGGGTGCGAGGAAGGCGCTGTAGTTAACAGGTTGACAGGTTAACTAGTTAACTGGTGGTTCTGTCCAGTCAACTAGTTAACCAGTTAACTAGTCAACCAGTTACAGCACCTCGACCGCCCTGGCCACGTTGTCGGGTGTGATGTCGTCGAAGATGGCGGCGGCGCCGAGCATGACGGGGAGGATCATCCTGACCTGGCCTGCCTGGGTTTTTTTGTCGCGTTGCATGACGTTCCAGATGTCCGTCGTCGTGGGGCGCGGGACATTTTCGAGGTCGTCGAATTTCGTCGGCAGGCCCAGCGTGGCCAACAGTTTGGTGACGCGCTGGCAGGCTTCGCGTTCGAGCAGGCCTCGCGAGCGGGCCAATTCGCAGGCGGCCGTCATGCCCAGCGAGACGGCGGCGCCGTGGCCGATCCGCTCGTAACCGACGAGGGTTTCGACGGCGTGGCCGATGGTGTGGCCGAAGTTCAGCAGGGCGCGGTCGCCGGCTTCGCGTTCGTCGCCGGCGACGATTTCGGCCTTGATGGCGACGTTTCGGGCGACGAGTTCGACGAGCGTTTCCTCGTCGCGTTGGATGATGGCGGCGGTGTGATCTTCCATGAATTCCAGCAGGGCGCGGTCGCGGATGACGGCGTGTTTGACGCACTCGGCCAGGCCGTCGACGAACTGCGGGTGCGGCAGCGTGGCGAATGTGTTCACGTCGATGAGCACACCGCGTGGCTGATGGAACGCGCCGACGAGGTTCTTGCCGGCGGGGTGGTCGACGGCGGTTTTCCCGCCGACACTGGCGTCGACGGCGGCCAGCAGCGTGGTGGGACAGACCAGCCAGTCGAGGCCTCGCAGCGCGGTGGCGGCGACGAATCCGGCGATGTCGCTGGTGACGCCTCCGCCGAGGGCGACGATGAGCGTTCGTCGGTCGATGGGGGGTGTCAGTCGCAGCAGTCCGTCCATGAGCGAGGCGTAGGTGGTGAGCGTTTTGTTGGGTTCGCCGGCGGGGACGGTGAGCTGCCTCGTGGCGAAGTCAGCCTCCAGCAGCGAGGCGACGACCGATTGCGCATAGAGCGGCGCGACGGTAGCGTCGGCCAGCACGACAGCGCGCCGAGGCGGGGCGTCGCCGCCGAGATCGAGGGCCTGCCGCGCGAACGCGCCAAGGCCGGCCAGCAGGTTCGCGCCCACGTGCACGTCATATCGTCGGGCGCCCAGTTCAACGGGGATTGCTTGGGTCGTCATTCGGGGGTCTCTTTTCCTTTTTCCAGTCTTCGACGGCCTGCCGGAGGGCGGGGTCGACCGGGCCGTCCGCGGGGGGTGTCGGCGGCAGCCCTTTGGCCTGTTTGAAATCCTCGACCGCTCTTCGGAGTTCGGGATCGACGGCGTCGCACTCGCCGGCGACGGGCGCCGACGGCGCGGACGGGGCGGTGAAATGGATCGGCGCGCGGCGTCGCAGGCCCCTTCGCGCCGACAGCCACAGGGCGAATCCCGCCACGATGACGATGCCGATGATGATCGTCGGCCAGGGGATCGGCGACTTCGGCACGCCGGCCTGCCACAGGATGATGACGGGCGTGTCGTGCACGTTGCCGTCGGTGCCCATGGCGGCTCGCACGCGGTAGAAGATGGCTGTCCCCTGGAGCGTTCGCGGCTCGAAGAAGCTGCTCCAGCCGTCTTTGACGTCGTCGGGCCTGCCCAGGAGCGGCATGGGGTTGATGGTGGTGTAGACGAAGACAGGGCTGCGGTCGGCGTCGTTGCCGGCGGCGCGGTCGGTGGCGAAGAGTTCCCAGACCGGCAGCGCGTCGGAGACGTACAGGTCGCCGGTGTCGGGGTTTTGGACGGCCTTCAGACCGCGGCCTGTGACTTGCCTCGCGCGGTAGACGTTCAGGTTGGCCAGGATCGGGTGGTAGCGGAAACTCTCGGGATGGTCGCGGAGCGTGGCGACGCGGATGGGTTCGACGCGATGATAGTCGGCCTTGTCGAGCGGGCCTATGGAGGCGACGCGCGCGATCATGATCGGCAAGGCGGCGTCGGCGTCGCCCGGCTGCGTCGAGCGGTCCCTGACGCCGCTGAGGACGTGCTTTTCGTACTCCGAAAACGTCATGCCCTTGGCGACCTGCTCCGGCACGGATTTATTGGCCAGCGGAGCGAACCCCGTTTCCGCCGACGCCGCGGGCGCGGTCGCCTGCGCGGCGGCGGACAGTGTGCAGAACGTCGCGAGCACCGTCAGCAGGAATAAGGCTGTGGGCTGTAGGCTGTAGGCTGTAGGCGCGGACTTATGAATCCTCAGGCCAAATTTTTCATAAGCCTGCGCCCACAGCCTACAGCCCACAACCCACAGCCGAAAAAGGGATACGTACGACACGACGGTCCAAAAGAACGCGGTGAAAGACTCCGACGACACGGAATGTCTTGGGTAGTATCTCATATTTCCATGGTATGATAAGCGGCCAGCGGGTTCAATGAAACCGCCTGGATTTGCCGAAAAAATCGTGTAGCCGTGTGGCGGACCGGAGAACAGGAGACCATGATGATTCGTATAGTACTGGCCATTCTTGTTGCGGCGACGGCGGGGGGTAGCTCGTGGGCGCAGGCGCCGACGTCTCGGCCCGCGCAGCCGGTGCGGCCCGCGGTGGCGGAACGGACGGGGGCGCTGCCGTTTCTGATCGGCGCGGATTGGCCCGTCGACGCGTCGGAGGCGGTGGAAAAACAGGCCGCCGACATGGGAATGAACTTCGCCCGCATCAACGGCGGCGGCGGGGCGTGGGCCATCGAGAGCCACTCCAAAAAAGCCAAACAACTCGAAGAACGCGGCGTCTTCGTGCTGCTTCAACTCGGCAGCCATTGGGTGCCCGCCAACTACTTCAAATACACCGACTACTACTTCGTCGACCACGCCGGCGGCACCGGCAAGGAAGACCGGACCAGTTGGTCGATCAAAACCGGCGGCAACGATTGGCCGCAATTTTCCTACGCGGCCACCGGGGACGATTTCAAAAAAGAACTCTATATCGAGTACGAGAAGTACATCACGGAGTTTAGGGACCGCGGCAACGTGATCGGCGTGATTTTGCACAACGAGCCGGGGCTGTTCTGGCAGGACGACAAACTGTACGACTACAACCCGCGGTCGATCGCGCGGTTTCGTCAATGGCTCAAGTCGCGGCATGAGACGATCGAGACGCTCAACGAGCGGTGGGGCGGCAAGCACAAATCGTTCGACGAGATCTCGCCGCCGGCCAAACTGCCGCCGATCGAGGACCCCGCCGAAGTCGCCGCCATGATCGACTGGCGACGATTCCAGACGCAGATGATCGAGGACTGGCTGCGATGGGAAGTCACCGCCAGCATGAAAATTCAGCCGCGAATCAACTGGCGGACGACCACCAACATGGCCGGGCCTTTGGACAACTGGCATTTCTACCGCTGCGACAACATGGTCCGCTTCAGCCACGGCATGGACGCGCTGGGCATCGACATTTATCCCAACCAGTGGACGGGGAAACTCTTCGGCGAGTACACGATGGCGATGGCCCGCGGCGCGGCGGCGGAGAAGACGCCCGGCATGACGTCGCCGTGGATTCGAGGCCCAAGGCCGGTGTGGGTGCTCGAAGCCCAGACCTACGACGATTCGCACAAGGAGCTCACGCCCGAGCAACGAGGCGAGCTGCTGTATCGCGACCTGTGGACATACGCCGCCGGCGGGGCCAAGGCCATTGCCCTGTGGCGACTCAGCGACACCGGAGGCTACAGCCTGACCAAGGGCCAAGCCAATCCGCGAACCGCCGCCGTGAAAACCTTCGCCGCCCAGGCCAAGTGGTTACAGTTGGAACGGTTCAATCCCGTCCCGGCCGAGGTGGCCGTCGTCGTCGATCCCGACAGCCTGCTGTATATCGGCGCGACCTCGGAAAAACTGTCGCGAACCTCGGGAATTCACCACAATTTCCAAGGCTATTACGCCGCCGTGCGAAATCTCCAACTGGACGCCGACGTGCTCTTCGTCGAACAACTCCGCGACGAGGAAATTTTCCCCAGGTACAAGACGCTGATCTTGCCGTCGATCTTCATGATGGACGAACCGTTGGCGGCCGTCCTGACAAAATTCGTAGATGCCGGTGGCCTGCTGATCGTCGACGAAGGGTTCGCCACCCTCGACCGCCACGGCAAACCGCTGACGAGCCCCGATGGCAAGTCGGTGGGCCAAACCCCCGGCTTCGGCCTGAACAAGGTCGTCGGCGAGCCGCAGGAAGCCGGCGATAACGTCAAACTCACCCCATTCGGCAAAGGCCACGGCGTCATGCTGATCAAAAATCGAGGCCAGGGCTTCCTCGAAGGCTGGGCCAACCAACCGCTGGCCGGGGCCGTCCGCGACGCACTGCCCAAGGCAACGATCGCCGTGAAGCACGCCCCGAACACGCCGGACAAAACGCCCGCTCCATCGCGGACGATCGCCACCCGCCTGCACGACGACCGCGGCAACACACTGGTCGTCTTCACGCAACCCAACGAAAAAATGAAACCGCTGGAGGCGGATGGCCCCCTGAGCGTCTCCATGACAGGCATGCACGGTGTGAAACGTGTCCTGCTGCTAGCCCCCGGCGAAGCAACAGCCAAACCACTCGAGTTCACGTGCGGACAAGGCGTACTGATACTCCAGGTGAATGCAACATCCACCTTCGCCATCGCCATCGGCGACGACTTGCCGGAGTGACATAACGTATTCGACCGCGCACCGCTCGAGGCAGGCTGTTCGTGTTGCCCTACGTGGCGGGCTGTACGCGCCTCAGGTCCATCGGCGCCGACCACGCGCCCGGCGGCATTCCCGTATCCAGCCCCCCCGCGACCGGCTGCCTGACCAAGGTAAGCGAATGGCCCATCATGATCCCGAACAGTAACCATATTTCTTCGGTAAGGACATTATTGCCGCTGGAGTGTCGCATCAGAAATACCTGGAGGAATACGATCAACAACGGCGCGGCGAACAGCCGGGTTGGGGTGCGGCGAAAAGCGGCTATGCTCCATCGAAGAATGGTTGGAATCGCCGCGACGAGAAAGCAAAATAGCCCCACGATGCCAAGTTCCATCAATATCTGCACCGTGAGGTTATGTGAGGTGGCTCCCCCTCGTTGCTTGGCTGTGGCGGAGCCGAATCCTACGGGAGTTCCCCATACCGGGTTTTTCGCAGCGAATTGCAGGCCTCTCTCGATCAGAACGATTCGGGAAGATGTTCCCGTTTCGGTACTCGATAATCGCTTCAGGGCGGTCTCTGGGAGCATTGTGTGTGTCGCCAACAGCAGCACGATGGCCACGCTCAAGCCAATCCCGATCCGAATGCTGGTCCTTCCGCCCATCAACAGTAGAAAAACTACCGTAACCATCGCCAGAAAGAGCAACGGCGCGCGTGTGCCGGTCAGTGCGATGGCTATCACCATCACGGCCAGACCGCCCCAGCAAACGATATCACGGAAAATATTCTTTCGGGTCTGATTGGCGATGAAGATATACGCCAGCATGGCCGAGGCACAGAGACCCAGCGTGATCGCAAAACTGAGACCGTGAAGACGGTCGGAAGCCGAATAACGCGTTGCTGCTTCATGAACCGTCCCTACATGGCCGGTCGCCCAGGATACTAACGTGGTCAAGGCGATCGCAATACCCATCCACACCATCGCACTGATAAATCGGCGAAGCCGGGGCAGCGAAAGTGGCCATGCCACCCCCATCCAAAACGGGATTATCCAGGTAAAAATGACATAGATCCACTTGGTTTGCTCCATTCCGGAGGCTTGGCCGGCGTACATGTAGAGGCGCAGTTCCATCAGGATTCCCAGGAACCCGATCAACGCGACGGCAAGCGTGAACCGGCGAGGTAGTACCACAGCATCGCGGGAGTGGGCCAAAATCATCCAGCCGGCTGTCACGACAAAAGTCACACCATAGAACATCCCCGATTTCATGGTATCCCACCCTAGGCCGGCGAACTGAACGACCAATCCCATGGCCGCGAAACCACAGATGTACAGGGCCAGCATCCCCTCGAGTCGAAAGATGCGCAGGTAGACGATCAGGGCGATCAAGGCGATGACGATTACAGCGGCAGAAAAAAGCACGCGATATCTCCTTGAGTCCGATGCATCCTTAAAACGGGCATTGTCATGTCCTTGGCCGTTCCGGCGGCCTCTACGGCGCACGAAACGGGAATCGTTTTACTCGGGAATCGCCGTCGCGCACTCACGTGTCGCCAGTCCGCACCTCATGAGCGTATTCTACCTTTACGGATGACGGCCTGTAAAGGATCGGCGGCGACGTACTCAATTTTTTGCCTGCGAAAACAGGCTGTCGAATACGGCGAGCCATTTTCCGTAGATTTTCTCGGTGACGAATTCCTTGGATTTTTCCACGGCGTTGATGGCCATCTCGCGGCGACGGGCGTCGTCCTTCATCAGGCTTGCCAGTTTTTTCGCATACAGGTCGCAGTCGAACGGCTTGACCAGGACACCGTTCTTTCCGTCGTCGATGATATCGACGACGGAGGAAAAGGACTGAAAGGCCAACGGAACGCAGCCTGCGCCTTGTGATTCCACAAGCGTCATGGGAAATCCTTCGGACGTCGACGTCATCATGAGTAGGGAAGCTTTCGGGTAAAACTCCTCGGATTTCTTAAATCCTTCGAAGATCACGCGTTCCACCTTCAGTTTTTTCGCCAGCGTTACCGTATTGTTGAATTCCGGGCCGTCGCCCAGCATGCGGAACGTCCAGTCGGGAAATTCCCGGAACAGTTTCGCCCAGATTCGGACGGCGAAGTCTGGCCTCTTGTAGGTGGAATCGAACCGTCCGACAAATAAGATTTCTTTTTCCTTCGCCGACAAGTCGACCGTGCCGACGCCGGCGAACGGGTAGGGATTGTTTATGGCGATCACGTTGGATGGGCATTGACCGAGATAGTCGGCGATCTCGGCTTTATGTTGTTCCGATAACACAATAAACCAATCGCTGTTGGCGCACACCTCCTGGAGGTGCCCCTTGAATTTTCGCTTATGAATCATTCGGACGATTTTTTGGGAAACTCCCAGCGACAACAGTGGCGCCAGGAATCCCACGTGATATTTTTTCAGCATTCCATACCGGGTGTAGCGGGCGTGCTTGATGTGGCCGTTAATCGAACAACGGGGGACGGACAACAACTTGGCGCCGACGGACCGGGCATGGTAGGCAAGGCGACTGACCTCTGGGTCCATGCCCATCTGGTTGATTACCACGTCGATGTTGTGTTCCTTCAGGAAATTCTTGAAAAATTCCACATTCTCCGGGATGGTGCTGACGATTTCCCCAAGGGCAGGAAGATAGAATTGCCTTTTCGCGTCGGGCCGGTTGTTCGGATTCGAGGGCCGGGTTGCGAGGTACCACGTCGTGTGCCCCATCGTCTGCTCGAAATAATTGGCCTGCGTAGCCGTGTTTTTTTCAACGCCCCCCATCATGGGATCGACAATGCGATATGTTAAGTATACGATATTCATGTATTTTTCCGGTTGCCAGCATCGAATGGTTGTCAAGTGGACGTTGGCGACGCAATCCCATGTACTTGCGGCATTTTACACAATCCTGGCCTTGCGGACAACCTCGTTTGCTTTATCGGCTTTACCGGATCTGAAATTAAGATTGCCGAAGCCGTTGGACGATGGTTTACTAAGTAGGGTTGCGGCATCACGTGGTTGGTGACGGGCTGTAACAGCAGGAGAATAGCTGAACATGGCAAAAAAAGCGTTGATTACGGGCATTACCGGGCAGGATGGGAGTTACCTGGCTGAGTTTTTGTTGGCGAAGGGGTATGAGGTGCATGGGATTGTGCGGCGGTCGAGTTCGTTCAGTACGGGGCGGCTGGACGCGATCTATCTGGATCCGCATAACCCTCAGAGCCGGCTGTTTTTGCATTACGGCGACCTGTCCGATTCGGCCGGCCTGCGGCAGATTCTCACCGCCTGCGGGCCTGACGAAGTGTATAACCTCGCCGCCCAGTCGCATGTCCGCGTCAGCTTCGATCAGCCGGTGTACACCGTTGACGTCGACGCCCTGGGTACCTTACGGCTGCTCGAAGCCATCCGCGACTGCCACCTGCCCACCCGCTTCTACCAGGCCTCCAGCAGCGAAATGTTCGGTAAAGTTCAGGAAGTGCCCCAGAAGGAGACTACGCCGTTTTATCCGCGAAGCCCTTACGGCTGCGCGAAGGTGTACAGCTACTGGCAGACCGTGAATTATCGCGAGAGTTATGGCACGTTCGCCTGCAACGGCATTCTGTTCAACCACGAAAGCCCTCGTCGCGGCGAGACGTTTGTGACACGGAAGATCACGCGGGCGGCCACGCGGATCAAGGAAGGCCTCCAGGACAAACTGTACCTGGGCAACACCGACGCCCAGCGTGACTGGGGCTTCGCGGGCGACTACGTGGAGGCGATGTGGCTGATGCTTCAGCAGGAGCAGGCCGACGACTACGTCATCGCCACCGGCGAGATGCATTCGGTGCAGGAGTTTGCGGAGGCGGTGTTCGGTTCGCTGGGGCTGGACTGGCGGAAACACGTCGAGGTGGATCCGCGTTACTTCCGGCCTGCCGAGGTGGAGCAGTTGCTTGGCGACGCGTCGAAGGCCCGTAAGCAACTTGGTTGGGCGCCGAAGGTTACGTTTAAGCAGCTTGCGAAAATGATGACGGATCACGACTGGGCCCTGGCGAAAGAGGAACGCGTGCTGGCGGATCATCGGGCCAGGAGCGGGAAGTAGACGTACCGAGGTGCTCTGTGATGGGCGTTCCGCTTGTCAGCAGGCGGGCGGCGGAGTACACTGAGGCGGACGGAACGGGAAGCGTGTTTGGATGGCTAAAAACGCGTGTACGTCGAATCGTCGGTGATTAGCTATCTGACCGCCAGACCGGCGAAGGACGGTCTGAATAGAGTCCGCCAGCAGTTGACGGCGAAGTGGTGGGATCGCCGCCATGAATGGGAGTGTGTCGTGTCGCCCATCGTGATGTTGGAAATCGCCGAAGGCGATCCGGGAGCGGCGGCCCGAAGGCTGGAAAAAGCGCGGTCATTCATGGAAGTGCAGACTTCATCCGAGACGGAATGGTTGGCGGGTATGTTAATTTCGCATAAACTGGTACCGGAATCGGTGAGGGCTGACGCCGTGCATTTGGCTCTGGCGGCGGTACACGGAGCGCACTATCTGCTGACGTGGAATCAGAAGCATCTGGACAACTTGAACCTTCGTTCCCGTGTCGAGGATTTTGTCCGAAAACAAGGCTGGGAGCCGGCCATGGTCATTACGCCCGACCGGTTGCTGCCAGAGGAGTCATCGTGAAAAAAAACTATGCAGACATGGATCCCATTGAGGAGATCCGCGCCATTCGTGCGGAACTCAATCGTAAATATCCGACGGTGAAGGCTCTGTGCGATCATCTGCGGCAGAACTACCCTGTCACCAACCCAGCACCGGAATCGCCGCGCAAGGGACGGCGTGTTTCGACGAAAACAAAGGTGAATGCGCGCCCTGCCTTGCGTCATCGAAAGTCGGCGGCCCACACGTAGCGACGTTTCGCGGGACGCCCGCGTTACGAGAATGCGTTCGCCCGGATGGCAGCGATTTATGGATGGCGGTTTTTTCGTTACAATCGACGTTGGGAAAACTATGCTGGATTTGAGTAAACAGCGAATCGTGGTGACGGGCGGGGCGGGGTTTCTTGGCCTGAATGTACAGGCCGAGCTTGCCCGCGCCGGGGCGTCGCCAGACAATATTCTCGTGCCGACCATCGAGGAGTACGATCTGACGCAGGAAGCGGCTGTCGTGCGAATGTACGAAACGATGAAGCCGACGGTGGTGATTCACCTGGCCGCCGAGGTCGGCGGGATTGGCGCCAATCGCGAGAATCCCGGACGGTTTTTCTATTCCAACATGGCCATGGGACTGCACTTGATCGAACACGCGCGCCGCGTCGGGCTGGCGAAATTCGTGCAGATCGGCACGATTTGCGCCTATCCGAAATTCACGCCCGTGCCGTTCCGGGAAGACGACCTGTGGAACGGCTACCCCGAGGAGACCAACGCGCCGTACGGCGTCGCCAAGAAGGCGCTGCTGGTGATGCTCCAGGCCTACCGCCAGCAGTACGGGCTGAACGGCATCTTTCTGCTGCCGGTGAATCTGTACGGGCCCGGTGATAATTTCCATCCCGCCTCCAGCCACGTGATTCCCGCGTTGATCCGCAAGTTCGTCGAGGCGCAGGAGCGCGGCGCCGGCGAGGTGGAGGTCTGGGGCACGGGATCGGCGTCTCGGGAATTTTTGTACGTGGAGGACTGCGCTCGAGGCATCGTGCTGGCGACGCGGCTGTACGACGGTGACGCGCCGATGAATCTCGGCGCGGGTTTCGAGATCACGATTCGCGACCTGGCCGTCAAGATCCAACACCTCGTCGGGTTCACGGGCAAGCTGGTGTGGGACACGACGAAACCCGACGGCCAACCGCGCCGCTGCCTGGACACGGTTCGCGCGAAAGACGCTTTCGGTTTCGAGGCCAGGGTTGGCTTCGACGACGGGTTGGCGAAAACCATCGACTGGTGGCGGAACGTGGGGGCACGGCGTGGGTAAGGCCCGTGTCCGGCGCGACAAGGAAGGAGTGCTATGGCTGTCAATGCCAAACCGATGAAGGGTTCCCCCGCCGCCGGGCCGCCGCGGCTTGTTGTGATGAATCAGGTGGCCGCCACGCTGACGATCGACTTGTTGAAGGATTTTCGCGATCGCGGAGTTGCCTGTCGGGCCTTGGCGGGGGAGTACGAGGCCACGCCGGAACAACTGCCCGGCGTGACGTTGCACAACGGTCGCCGGCTGATTAAACACCGCGCACTGTTTCGCCTCTGGACGTGGCTGGTGTTTTCGCTCCAGGGGTTGTGGACGGTCTGGAAATATCGGCGAGAGGACATGCTGATTGTGACCAGTCCGCCGTCGTTCATTTTGGCGATGCCGCTACTGAAGAGACTGTTCGGCGTGCGGTATTCCCTGTTGATTTACGACATTTATCCCGAGGTGGCGGAGCGGTTGGGCATGATCAGGCCGGGCGGATGGATCGCCCGCCTGTGGCGGAAATTCAGCCGCAAGGCGATGCTGGACGCCCGGTCCGTCATCACGCTCGGTTCCGACATGGCCGACACGTTGCGGGGCCACCTTCGGCCTGGCGACGAACTTTCGATCGAGATCGTTCCCACCTGGGTCGATCCTGACGTCATTCGACCGGTCGATCGGAGCGAGAATCCCTTCGTTCGCGAGCACGGCTTGGCGGATAAGTTTGTCGTGATGTACAGCGGCTCGTTCGGCGCGACGCACGACATTGCCTCCCTCGTGGAGACTGCCGGCCTGATGGCCGAGGAATCCGACGTGCATTTCATGCTGATCGGCGGCGGCACGCGGCAGGTGGAGTTGTCGAAACTGGTGGCGTCGCGGGGGCTGAAAAACCTGACCCTGCTTCCGCACCAACCGCGCGATGTATTTCCGTATTCGCTGGCCTCGGCGGACTGCCAGGTGGTCTCGCTGGACGAGGCCTACGCGGGCTTGTCCATTCCGTCCAAGACGTATTGCGCCATGGCGGCCGGGTGCGCGGTCATTGCGGTCAGCCCGCCCGAGAGCGACTTGACGACGATTATTACCGAAGGCCAATGTGGCCTGCACGTCCCGCCACGAAACCCGGAGGCCTTGGTGACGGCCATCCGCCGCCTTCGCGACGACGCGGCCCTGCTGAACCAATGCAAACAACGCGGCCGCCACCTGGCGGAGGAGCGGTTCTCCAGGGAACCGAACCTGGAAAAATTCTTCGCCGTCCTGAAAACAAGTTTTGACTGGAGGAGGTACGGCATGAACAACGGGAACAAGGACAATACGTGAAAAAAGTGTTCCGAAACATACGACGATTCATGAGATCTGTTTTGCGGGATGTTCCCGTGATACATCCTTTGTGGAGACGTTTTCTGTTGTGGCATCGCAGTCGCTTGCGGCCAGACCAATACCCGAAAGCATTGAAGCGTCTGTATGCGGACGGAACGGGCGAAACGCTCGATCTGGAAAATCCCAAAACGTTTGGCGAAAAAATCCAATGGCTGAAACTATACGACAATCCGCCGATAAAAACCGTTCTGGCGGATAAATATAGAGTACGGCAATGGGTATCGGAAAAAATCGGAGACGACCACCTGATTCCTTTGCTGGGAACATGGGAAAATGCCGACGATATCGATTTTAATGCGCTGCCTGACCAGTTCGCCCTGAAAGCCAACCATGGCAGCGGGACGAATATTATCGTCAAGGATAAACGCGAATTAGATATAAAAAAAACAAAAAAAACGTTAAATAAGTGGCTGAAGTCCGACTATAGCCTGATGGGGTTTGAGCTGCATTACAAACATATCCCTCCGATGGTTATCGCGGAAAAATACATAGAAAATATAGACGGCGACGTCTATGACTATAAATTTTATTGTTTTCATGGCGAGCCCAGGTATTGCCTGATTATTATTGGTCGGCACGCAGAGCAGAGGCGAGCTGTGGTTGACATGAATTTTGAGATCACGTCATTAACGATCGGGACGCAGCGTGTGGGTGCGTTTCCTGAAGTCGATCTTTCGTCCGCCAAGCCGGAGAATTACGGCCGCATGGTAACACTGGCCAGAACGTTGTGCGAGGGACTGAAATTCGTCAGGGTCGATTTTTACAACGTTCGGGGGAAAATTTACTTCGGCGAAATGACGTTTCATCCCATGGGGGGGATGGGCAAAATCCTTCCCCGGGAATACGAGACAGTTCTTGGGGACTTGATTCTGTTGTCCTGATAAACCGATAAACTACGAGGGAATAGGTGAAAAGCGGTTCGGACGGATTTAACCGTCATGGCATGACTGTCGTTTGAACGCGTGTGCTGACAATGGACGCTGATTTATGCAAGAGAGTCATCGGCTCATTATTAATAGCTTCTCGGTGTTTTGCCGCATGGTTCTCACGATGGCCATTGGGTTGGTGTTGCCTCCGTTTGTGGTCAAGCAGTTGGGGCCGGAAAATTTCGGTATGGCCTTGGTCATCACGTCGATCATGACCATTATCATGTTGGTTCAGGCCGGCATGCCGACGACGACGGCGCGGTTTGTGGCGATCGCCCAAGCCCGCGGTGACCATGACGAGATGAGCCGTGTGATGAGCACGTCCCTGGCCTTTCTGTTGGTTTGTTCCGGGATTGGGCTGATTTTCGTGGGATTATTCGCGTACTGGCCGGAACTGCTGCTGTCCTGGCCTGACAGCATGTCGCGGGGAACGGTTCAATGGGTCGTGATCATTATGGGCGTGCTGGCCGTTCTGGGAATCCCCCTGACCATCGGCCCCATGGCCTTTGTGGGGCGGGAACGCTACGTCTTACAGAATCTGGTGCAGGTAGGCGGGCTGTTTCTGAAATTCTTCGCTGTCTACGGTCTGCTGTTGATTTTTCCAGGCAGCATGATTGTCTATGCCGCCTCCCAATCCGGCGCGATTGTCCTTACGACCTTTGTTACATTCCTGTTGGCCTTGTTTTTGTTTAAAGAAAATCGAATCTCTCTCTCTCTCGCGGATGCCGGCATGCTTCGCAGGATGTTGTCGTACGGGGCGGTGGTAATGTTTATCGACATGGCCGCGCTGCTGTACTTACAGGCGGATTACTTTCTGATTGGAAAGTTGCTGGACACAAAGTCTGTGGCGTTGTTTAATTTGTCGGTGTTGTGGCTGATGGCGTTGCACAAAGTGCTGCGCATAATGGTTGGCGTGGTCACACCGGCGGCCGCTCGTAACCAAACCGCGGGCAACACGGCTGCCTTGTCCATGATGTTTGTGCGAACCGCGAAGTATGGCCTGCTTGCCGCCCTCGTGCCGTTGACCATGTTTTTCTTTTACCGATTTGAACTGATGGATCTATGGATGGGGCCCGGATATGGAGAGGTGGCCGTCCTGATGCTTCCCATCCTGGTGACGGACGTTTTTTACTATGCGGTGATGGGCGGAGAGCGGATGTTTGTGGGGATGGGGCAGGTTCGTGTTCTTCTGGTGACGGCGATCATTTGCGGCGTGCTGAATATCGGCCTTGCGCTGTTTCTGGCGATCGGGCTGGAGATGGGGCTGATGGGGTTCAGCCTGGCCTACATGATCGCGATGCTGCTACGGAATGCCATTATCCTTCCTGTGTTTTTCATGAAGGTGTTTCGTGTGCAACTCGGGCAGTTCTTTACGAAGTGTTATCTTCGTCCGTTGCTGTGCGCCGCGGTCACGGTGCCTGTTGTTTATATCGTGTGGCAGTTCATTCCGGGGCTGACGTGGCTCAGGATGTTCCTGGCGGCGGCGACGGTCGGCGTGTTGTATATTCCTGTGGTCGGATGGATTGGCATGGACGCGTACGACCGGAATGTGGTACGTCAGTTGGCGGGAAAAGTGGCAAAAAAATTCCGAGGGCGTTGACGATCTCGAATGGAGCAGCGTGATGAGTATTTGTGTAATCGGAACAGGATATGTGGGATTGGTGGCAGGCGTTTGTTTTGCCGACACCGGGCAGTCGGTGGTTTGTGTGGACGCCAATCCGCGGATTGTCGAAAAACTGACGGCGGGGCAGCCCACGATTTATGAGCCGGGGTTGGCGGAGATGCTTGAGCGGAACATTCACGCCGGGCGGCTGACGTTCACCACCGATTTGGCCGACGCCATCGGTCGATGCGGCACGATATTTATTGCCGTCGGCACGCCGCCCCAGCCCTCGGGCGATGTGGATCTGGGGCAGGTCGTCGCGGTGGCCAACAGTATTGCCGCCCATGCCGATCGGTCAAAAGTTGTGGTCATGAAAAGCACCGTGCCCGTGGGCACCTGTCGGCTGGTCAGCGACATTTTCGCCAAGCACGCCCGCGTGCAGCTCGATTATGTTTCCAACCCGGAGTTTCTCAAGGAAGGCAACGCGATCGAGGACTTTACCAAGCCCGACCGTGTGGTCATTGGCGCCTTCAACCCCAAGGCAGCGCAAATCATCGCGGACCTGTACGCGCCGTACATGCGTCAAAGCCAGCGCATCCTGGTGACTGACCCGCTCAGCGCGGAGATCGCCAAGTATGCGGCCAACACCATGCTGGCGATGCGGATTTCGTTCATGAATGAACTGTCGCGGCTATGCGAAGCCAGCGGCGCCAACGTGGACGACGTCCGCCGCTGCGTGGGCAGCGATCAACGTATTGGTCCGGCGTTTCTGTTTCCGGGATTGGGGTACGGCGGTTCGTGCTTCCCGAAGGACGTGCAGGCGTTGATTCACATCGGGCAGAAGTACAGTACGCCGATGAACCTGGCCGTGGCTACGCATGAGGCCAATCGGGCGCAGGTGCCGTATTTCCAGTCGTTGATTTCCCGGTGGGCTGACGGAAAACTGGCGGGGAGAAAGATCGCCGTGTGGGGGCTGGCATATAAGGCCCGCACCGACGACACGCGCATGAGTCCCGCCGTCGAGGTGGTGCAATGGCTGCTCCAGCAAGGGGCGATGGTGACGGCACATGATCCGCAGGCGATTCCAAACGCCCGCAAAACGCTGGGGGATGCCGTGACGTACCGCGAGCAGATGTATCCGACGCTTGACGGCGCCGACGCCCTGCTGGTGCTGACGGACTGGCAGGAGTACCGCAATCCCGACTTCGAGGAAGTCAAGCGGCGCCTGGCGTCGGCCGTTGTGTTCGACGGGCGAAACTTGTATAACCCACGTTCGCTTCGCGACATGGGATTTGTGTATACCAGCATTGGACGTCCCACGTTGTGAGCGGCGCGATCCTGACGAGGCGATGGACAACCGATTGAACACGGATTTTTGTCATGGAAAAAGAACGCAAAGAAAAAGTCATTCTGTTCTACCGATATTTGCCGCATTATCGTCTAGGCCTGTACGAACTCCTGTATAACAGTCCGAAGTTTGACTATAGTTTTTTCGTCGGGCAGAAGGGCGGAGAAAAAAAAGAGGAGACGCTCCATTTACCGGACGAAACACCGTTCCCCGTGCAATACCGCCGCATGTGGTCGTTTCAGCCGTTGAAAAAAAAGAACCCAATGTATTTTCAGCCTGGGGAAATCGCGGCGGCGCTGGGGCGAAAATATAACGTGTTAATCCTGAACGCGGATTATCACGTCGTGTCCTATCTTCTGGCCTCGATACTGGGGCGTCTGTGCGGAAAAAAAATCATTCATTGGGGCCATGCCGTGCCTCGAAAGGGGCCGGAAAAAGAAGGTAGTTTCCGATGGTGGTTCCGAAAGCTGGCCAATCGACTCGCCCACGCCTTCTTGTTGTACGGCAATCGTGAGTACAACCTCTATGCCGAGCGCGGCGTGGACATGAAACGGTATTTTCCGGTCAACAACGCGCTGGATACTCGTCCGGTGCAGGCGCTGATTGACGCGTTATCGCCGCAGGAACTGGAAACGTTCCAGAAGGAAAAGGGACTCTTCGGCCGCCGCGTCCTGATTTATACCGGGCGATTGATCAAGGAAAAACAGGTCGATCTGGGTGTGGCGGCGATGCCGCGGATATTGGCCAAAATCCCCAACGCGACGTTGCTGCTGATCGGCGACGGGCCTGAGATGGACAATCTCAAGGCACAGGCCCGGCAACTACAGGTCGAGGACGCGGTGATTTTTGCCGGCGGGGTCTACGACGACGCGACGTTGACTAAATACTACCTCAGCAGCGAGGTGGCCGTCAGTCCCGGATACATCGGCCTGATGATCAATCATGCCTTCATGTATGGCCTGCCGGCGCTGACCCACGACAACTACTGGATTCATGCGCCGGAAGTCATCATGCTCCAGCCGGGAGAAACCGGCGCCTTTTTCAAAGAAAACAATGCGGAAGACCTGGCCGACAAGGCGATTGAACTGCTGGGAAACCCGGAAAAACTGGCGAAAATGCGGGACAACTGCCGGCGGCTGATCGCCACCGAATACAACGAACGCTATATGGCGGATAGGTTCGACAAGGCCGTGGAATACGCGCTGGATCATTGACGGGCATTGGTAATTTTGGCCTCGGGCTGGTATCATCGTCGCCGGATTCCTTGTTGAAAACAGGTTTCGGCGATGACGGTTCGGGCGGTTATTTTCGGTGCGGTGGCGGCCATTCTGATTGGCGGCGTGGGGTATTTTAACGATTTCGTTCTCAAGCTCACCTATGTTGTGGGCAATCATTTGCCTGTCAGTGTGGTGGGGATTCTCCTGGTTGTCGTTATCGGATGGAATCCGGTGGCGCATTTCGTTTGGCCTCGTGCCAGGTTGCGGGCGGCGGAATTGGCCGTCGTGGTGTTGCTGATGTTCAGCGCGTGCAGCATTCCCGGCAGCGGGCTGATGCGGACGTTTATGCACGGCGTCGCGTTGCCCGTGCGGTACGAGAGCCAATCGCCCGGCTGGCAGCGGAACGAGGTTCTCGGCTACGTGCCGTCGTCGATGATCGTCACCGACGAATCCGCCGTGCGGGAGTATTTCGTCGGCATCGGTTCGCCGGGCAAGCCGATCGCCCTGGACGACGTGCCGTGGCACGCATGGGCCACGCCGCTGGCGACTTGGGTGCCGCTGATCCTGCTGATGGCGGGGGCGGTCTTTTGCCTGAGCCTCATCGTGCATCGCCAATGGTCCGTGCACGAAGGGCTGCGGTACCCCATCGCCTCGGTGATTCGCACGTTGAGCGAGGACGACGGCAGGGCGGTCGGGCCTGTGTTTCGCAGGAGGCTTTTCTGGATTTTCTGCGGCGCCATCTTCGGCGTTCACCTCCTCAATGGGCTGGACCTCTGGTACAACACGGGCATCCGGGTGCCGCTGGTGTTCGACTGCACCGCCCTGCTGCGGGAACACAAATTGCTGCAACATTCGCCGCAGGGCTTCCCGCTGACCCTGGTGAACATTTACCCCGCCGTGGTGGGGTTTGCGTTTTTCCTGGCGATGGACGTGAGTTTCAGCCTGGGCATTTCGCAGATCCTGTTCGCGGTCATTGCCGGAAGCCTGATCCTGATCGGCATGGATTGCCCGAGCGACCTGATGAGCGGCGGGCCTTTCGATTTCCAGCGGTTCGGCGGCTATCTGGGCATCGCGTTGCTGCTGGCGTATACGGGCCGGGCGCATTACCTGAGGCTGGCCAGGGGCGCGTTGTACCTGGAGAAGCCCCAGCCTGAGAACGTCATGGGCGTGTGGGCGCTGCGGGTGTTGCTGTTGTGCGTGGCGGGCTTCGTGGCGATATTGAGTTCGCTGGGCATGGATTGGCCGATGGCGGTGCTGTTGGTCCTGCTGACGCTGATGTTGTTCACGGTGGCGGCGCGGATCAACGTCGAGGGCGGGCTGTTTTTCCTCCAGGCCGGCTGGACGCCGGTGGCCGTGCTGGCGGCGGGGTTCGGTATCGGCGCGTTGGGGCCTTCGAATCTCGTGTTGATCGCGTTCGTCACGGCGGTTTTCGCCCTGGACCCGCGCGAGTGCCTCATGCCGTTTCTCGTCAACGGGATGAAATTGTGCGACGACCGCAAGGTTCTGCGGCCCGCGGTGGTGGGGGCATCGTCGGGCGTGTTTGTGATTGCACTGGGCGTGGCTGTGGTGGTGGTGCTCTGGGCAACCTACAACTACGGCGTGCCTCGCGGCGACAACTGGGCGACCGCCGACGTGCCGAAAATGCCCTTGCGATTCACCAACGATTCCATCGACACGCTCAAGGGCACCGGAAAATTCGAGCAAAGTCTTGGCCTGTCCACGACCGGTCGGATTGGCGAGGGCATCCGCCACATGGTCACCGACGGGCGGTTCCTGATCTGGTCGGGCATTGGCGTGGGGGCGGCGTTGTTGCTGAGTTATCTCCGCCTGCGGATTCCGCATTGGCCGATCCATCCGGTGCTGCTGCTGGTGTGGGGCACGTATCCGATTTCCTGGCTTAGTCACTCGTTTTTGCTGGGGTTTTTGCTCAAATTTGTGACGGTCAAACTGGGCGGCACGGGCGCGTACAACGCCGCCAAGCCGGCGATGATAGGCCTGATCGCCGGCGAAGTCGCTGGCGCGTTCTTATGGATGGTCGTCGGCCTGATCTATCACGCCACCACCGGCTACACGCCGCCGAAGTACATGATTTTTCCGGGGTAGACGGTGGGGATTTCGGTCTCGTGGTGAAGGGGAAAGGTTCGTTCGAGGGAAGCAAGCCAGTAGCCAATAGCCAGTAGCCAGCAGGTATGGTGAAACGTGTACAACTCACACGATCAGAAATTTTCAGCATCCACATAGTTGTTCCCACGTTCACTGCCTTTTTGTCCTTATCGTTCCGTACCTATTGGCTATTGGCTACTGGCTTGCTTCCCTCGAACGAATCGTTCGTTTGCGCCACACGAATTGGAAAAACTCCCAGGGCAATCGTCTTATTAAAGTCCCGCCGTCAGCGGTCGATATCTTGGGTAGACGAGTAACAACATCCAAGCCGTCCGGAGGGCGTCTCGTCAATATCGCCGAGTTCGTTGGACGGTTTGGATACTTTTTGCGGCGGACACCCCGAGCCAAAAACTCGGGCAGCGTAAAACCGGCTTCGAAACATATCGAGGCCGGTTTTATTTTATGGAAAACTCAACCGTATCCCGCAATCACACGATCCGCATATCCCGCGTCCGTGTGTCTCCGAACAAGTACCTGTGTATTCCCCGGTTTTTCGCGTGCTCTTCCTGTTCAGGCGCACCTGGCCGCAGGCCCTGCCATTTTGCGTTGTGAAACGTTGTGGCAGACAAAGCGTTCTGTCGCTCACAACGTTCTACAACGCAAAATGGCAGGGCCTGCGGCCAGGTGCGCCTGAATGGGAATCCCGTGTAAAATAGGAGTCCCACGCGTTCGCCTCGCCACGTGCCGCGCGAATGGCGTCCCACGGCCTAGAATTCGGGGGAGGGAATATCATGCCGGAGAGCAAGATGGTGTTTGTGTGCGGCGTGACGGGCAGGCAGGGGGGAGCCGTTGCCCGCGCGTTGTTGCGGGACAAGTGGCAGGTGCGCGGCCTGACGCGGGATCCATCCAAGCGGGAGGCCCGCGAGTTGCAGCGTCTTGGGGTGGAGACGGTTCGCGGCGACATGGGCGACCGCGACGATCTCGAGCAGTACATGCAGGGCTGCCACGGGGTGTTCAGCGTGCAGAATTTCTGGGAGTGCGGCACGGAGGACGAGATTCGCCAGGGGCGGCTCGTGGCGGCCGTCGCGAAGGACGTGGGGATCGACCACCTGGTCTACTCGTCCGTGGGCGGGGCGGATCTGCGGACGGGCATCCCGCACTTCGAGAGCAAGTGGGAGATCGAGCAGTACATCGCGGATCTGCACATGGCGGCGACGATTTTGAGGCCTGTGTTTTTCTTCGACAATTTCTGTTCGCCCCCGCTGAGTGACGGCATCAACAGCGGCGTGCTGTCGCTGCCCATGAAGAGCGACAAGCCGCTCCAGATGATCGCCACGCAGGACATCGGCGGGCTGGCGGCGATGGCGTTTTCGAGGCCTGAGCAGTTCAAGGGCAAGGCCATCGAGATTGCCGGCGACGAGTTGACGATGCCGGAGACGGCGAAGCTGCTCAGCGCGTCGCTGAACAGACCGGTGCGGTTCCAGGAGATGTCGATGGACGCGATGGCCTCGTTCAGCCTGGACCTGGCGGAGATGTTCGTGTGGTTCAACGAGACGGGGTACAGCGCGAACATCGAGGCGTTGCGTGATCTGTATCCGCCGTTGCAGGATTTGCGCTCGTGGCTGTCGCAGCCGGCATTTGCGGAGCGGCTGTCGCGGGCGGCGTAGAATGGGACAGACCAAAGAGGCAGGGGTCGGCAAGTGAGGGGAACCTTATGAAGCAGATCGTGGTCATGGCGATAGCCATCGTGGGCGTGGGCCTGATGGGATGCGGCAAGAAGGCGGGCGCCGGCTATCAAGGAGACGGGTACTACTACAGTGGCGATTCCGGCAGTACGTTCCAGCGTTCGGGCCAGCCGCAGGACAACCGATTTGGCGTGCATCCCAGCGGCAGGGCGATGTTCGATTCCAGCGCCTGCAACCCCCATCCCAGCCGCTCGGCGTTCGCGGGGGAGCGTACCGCCAAGAGCGACAAGGGCGAGTGCAAGCCCTGCAAATGCAAGGATAAGGACAAGGCCAAGACCGAGACCAAACCGCAGAAGGGCCAGGCCTTCCAGGGCAAGGAGCGATGCGAATGCGAAGGCAGCCGCAGCTTCTTCAGCGACCTGGAGCCGTCGGCTGTGCCGCAGCCGATCGGCATGGCTCGCGTGACGATGGTGACGGGCGTGGTTCGCATGTCGTACCGCATTGACGTGGGCAACGCCGAGAACATCACTGGCGCGTACATTCACGTGGGCGAGACCGACGGCCGGCTGGGCCCGGTGGTCGCGACGCTCTACAAGGGCGAGCCCAAAAGCGGCAGCTTCCGTGAGTCGCTGGCAGCCGGCACGTTGACGGCGGACCGACTCATGGGTCCGATGCAGGGCAAGGATCTGTCCACGCTGGCGGACGAAATCCGTCGGGGCAACGCGTTCGTCCGCATCACGACGACGGAACGGCCCGAGGGCATCCTGGCTGGCAGACTCAGCATCCATGAACCGCCCGCCGACACGCGGGACCAGTTCATGGGCGAAGCTCCCCGCCAGCAGAGCAATCCGGCCAACCGGATGAACGAATCGAAGCAGCCTTCGGACGCCAATCCGCCTGCCGGTGCGCGTCAGCCTGCCGACAGCACGGTGGCGCCCACCAGCGCGACCTTGGGGGCCGTCTTTGTCCCCATCGCCGCGTATGACAGCGACGTCAAGGACAAGGCCGCCAAGGAAGGCAAGATCGAGGATCGGCACCTCTTCGCCGGCGAGGAACGCGGCATGATGTTCACGTCCGTGCTCACCCCGCCCAGCGACATGCCCGACGCCAAGGCGATGCTGTGGCTCGGAGCCAATAAGGAAGCCTCCGAACTGCGATACCACCTGACGCTCAAAGACGTCAAGGATCCCAAGGGCGCCAATCTGTACCTGGTGGAGAAGTCCGAAAAGGCCACCGGCGAGAAGGGCGAAAAGGCCCTGGATCGCGCGGAAAAGGCGGTCGAGCATGCGGGCGAAAAGGCCAAAGAGGCCGTTCACGAGATGACCCACAAGGCCGTGGATAAACTCGGCGAGCCGATCGCCAAGCTGACGATCAAGGGCGAAGTCAAGAGCGGCGCGTTCAGCGGCGTTTTCGCCGAGGGCACGCTGTCCAAGGACGACCTGACGGGGGCGCTCAAGGGCAAGGATCTCTCTGTCCTGATCGACCACATCCGCCAGGGTCATGTGTATGTCGCCGTGCTGACGGAAAAGGATCCGACCGGGAAGTTCCAGGGCGTGGTCCACCTCAGGCCGGCGATGGAGAAGCATGAGAAGGGCGAAAAAGAAGGCGCCGGGTTCAAGGGCGAAGAACAGATGCCCGCCAAACCCGCCACACCGGAAAAACCCGCCCCGCATGTGGATTAGGCTGTAAGTTTTTGTGTGATAGTACGTTAAACTGTTAGGCCGTCAGATTGTCATGGCGTCGTATCGGCCGATTGAGGCACGGTGCCTCGTGAATTCGCCTTGACAGTCTGCGGCCTGACAGCCTTTATTCATAAAATGAGTAAATCGACCAGGTTGAGTATTTTTTATCACACATACAGCATTAATGTTCCGATACGACGACGTGACAATTAGTTGTAATGCGGCGTATACGTGCTTGACAAGCATGGGCGACGACCCTATACTTCGCCGCAACGAAAAGAACGGTTGAGGTAGTTTATTGCGTATCGTATTGTTTTTACAGAACTTAGTTAAGGTTAGTTGAGGACGGTCCCGTGGCAAAGAAGTCCAATTCCAAGAAGAGTACCGCCCCGGCACGCAAACCTTCCGCGCCGCCGGTGGCGAAGAAGGTGAAGAAACCTGTCCGCCCTGTCGCGAAGGCGTCGGCCGCCAAAGCGGCGTCGGCGCCTGCCAAGCCGGCGGCCAAGCCGGCCCGTAAACCGATCCCCGCCAAGGCCGTGACGTCTTATATGGCGACGTTGAAGGCCAAGGCGTCCGCGGCGCATGCGTCGGCGTTGTCGGCCAACAGGCTGGCGGCGAAACCGCCGAAAAAGATCAAGTGTCCGCTCACCAAATCGGAGCTGGAAGAATTCCGCCGCGTCCTGCTGGACAAACGCCGGGCCATTCTGGGCGACATGAACAGCATTGAAGCCGACGCGCTTCGCACCAACCGTCAGGACGGCAGCGGCGACCTTTCCAACATGCCGACCCACCCCGCCGACATCGGTTCGGATAACTTCGAGCAGGAGTTCACCCTGGGCCTGCTCGACAGCGAACGCAAGCTGCTCAGCGAGATCAACGCGGCCTTGGAGCGGGTCGAGGCCGGCACGTTCGGCGTCTGCGTGGGCACCGGCGAGGCCATCGGCATGCCGAGGCTCCGCGCCAGACCCTGGGCAAAATACTGCATCGAGTACGCGAAGATGCTGGAAAAAGGCCTCGTCATTCCCGAGGAGGATCGGGCCCCCAGCGCCAGCGACGACGACGAGGACGACGATGACGTCTCGCCGGCAGAGAACGACTCCGACGACATGGAAGAGGCCGAGGACGACGACGGATTTGGCCAGGACGACTCCGAAGACTGAAGCGGCAGGTTTTTCGATGGAACCCCAGACATCCGTTTCCCCGTCGCCCCACGGCGCCGACGACAAGACGCCCTCCACGCACATGGCGATCCGCTATTGGCCCGCGGTGACGGTGTTTTTGCTGATCACCGTCGTCGGCCTGGTGGCGGACCTGTGGAGCAAACATGCCGTTTTCGAATGGCTGTTGAGCGATCCCGCCATCCAGGCCATGGTGGAACAGAAGCAGCTCAATGAGTTGACCACACCGGACGAAGCCGTTCGCCGATATGCGCTGCCGCTCGATCGGCAAGTGTTCGGCGAGGTTCGTTTTCGCATCTCGACAAATCCCGGCGTGGTGTTTGGCCTGCCGATGCCCCGCGCCGTGGTCGCCGTCATCAGCATCCTCACGATCGGGCTGGTGTTCCTGTTCTTCGCCGTCGGCGACCGCCGCGCGTGGTCGATGCACATCGGTCTGGCGTGCATCATGGCCGGGGCGCTGGGCAACCTCTACGACCGCCTCTTCGGCGCGGTGTTCATTCCGGGCTTTGGCGAGCCGATCACCAACCAGGTCCGCGACTTCATCGACCTCAGCGGCTACACCGTGTGGGGCCTCTCGTATGGCTACATCTTCAACATCGCCGACGTCCTGCTGGTCCTGGGCGTCATCCTGCTGATCGTCAACTGGTGGACCTTCCGCAAACACGAAAAAGCCGCCAAGGCCAAGGCGAAATAACGGCGTCGCTCGTGGTGTGCGAATTTCCGTCCGAGGGAACCGTTTTCAGCCAGTAGCCAATAGCCAGTAGCCAATAGGTATGGAAGAACGAGGGCGAAAGGCAATGAAAGCGGTGACCGTTGTACATGTGGCGACAATTTCTGATCGTGTGGCGAACGAAAAATTTCACCATACCTGATGGCTACTGGCTATTGGCTACTGGCTGAAAACGGTTCCCTCGGACGAATGGTTCGTTTACACCACGAGAATCGAAAGTCCCAGCCTTACACTCCCTGCCATTCGCGATAGCGGTTGTACAGATTGTGCGCCGACGGCCAGATGGAATTGGGGCTCATGAAGTGGCTGAACTCGAAGGTGATGAGTTTGTCGCAGCCTGCCGTGGCGGCGGCTTCGATTTTGTAGCGTAGATTCCGCCAGTCGATGGGCAGGAAATTCAAGGGCATGCCGCGTTCGAAACTTTCGACGTTCGACCAGCATTCGATGCCGTGTTTGCGAGCCAGGCGGCGGTCGATCTCCAGGTATTCCGGCAGTTCGGTCATGGCCACGTAGCCGTCCTGGAAGGCCACCGCGTCGATGTACTGGCTGAAGCGTTGGAAGGCGGCGTCCCAGTTTCGCTCGTAGCCGGCCAGGTCGTTGAATCCACCCACGCCGGCCAGCGCGTCGGGAGCGAGCATCTCGGGATGGGGATGCGCCGCCGCCGCGGTCACTTCCTTGAGCATCAGCGGGCTGATGAGCGTGGGCACGTTTTTGAGGGCCTTGAGGTGGAGCGCGAGTTTCTCGTAAATCACCATCAGCCGCTCGTCGAACGCGCACGCCTCCTGCGTGATGTACCAGCCGCCGAAGGCTTCGCGATGCCCGTACCGCGCCATCACCTCGTCGGCCAACTCCATGTTGATCCGTACCTCCAGCTCCGGGTCGCTGTGCCAATAATGGTACGAATCGTACGTGCCGAAATAAAACGTCATGCCGCACCGCTGGGCCTGCGTGAGAAACAGATCGACCAGGTCGATATACGCCGGCCTCATCGCCCGGTACTTCGGCAGCACGCGGGAGTCGAACGTCATGCGGTCCCGCAGCCCCGAGCGGATCAAAATCACCGTGTCGATGCCGATGGCCCGCATGGCGTCAAAATCCGCCGCCCACTGCGCGGGCCCCCAATTGGCCGAGGGAATGTCAAACGTAATCTCATCCAGAAACGTGCCGGTGATTTTCATGGTGAGATCGTTATAGCACACGCCCGGCAAAAAAACAGCATGCGCCTGTTCGACTTCGCCAAGACCGAGCGGGGTTACACGGGTGCACGTCACGTTTGCAGATGGCAAGGAGCATGGTGGTAACCGGGCGTGGAAAACAACCGGGTTTCCTCCCCGACCCCGCGCGGCAGTCGCCGGCACGCAGCCCCAACGGGGCGTCTGATGTAGCCCAGGGTGAGCGGTACGCCGCGAACCCTGGGGACCGGTGTGTTTATTTTTTCATAACCGCGGCCTGACGCTACTGGCCGAGGGCGCGCACGCGGGCCTGTACGGTATCGAACGACGCGCACAGGGGAACGTGCGCGTCGTTCGATGCCGACTTCGTGCGTCGGTGTGATATGCGGCCAGTGGCGTCAGGCACGATAAAAGACCGAAAAACACCCGAAAACCCAGGGTTCGCGAGTACGCTCACCCTGGGCTACCCAAGACGCCCCGTTGGGGCTGTGGCCCGGCGCTTCCGTGCGAGGACGGGGAGGGACATCGGTTGTTTTCCACGCCCGGCTATCACCATGTTCCTTGCTACTTACAAACGTGACGTGCACCCGTGTAATCCCGCTCGGTCTTGGCGAAGGCGAACAGGCGCAACGCCTGTCGCCTGGATCGTTCCGCAACGCAAACAGGCGAAGCCATCGCGAAACATTTTACGGCATCATGTGCACCCCCAGATGGTTCCCATCGGGGTCCTCCAGGATGGCGAAGAAACCGTGCTCGCCGATGCTGGTCTTCTCCTGGACCACCTTGCCGCCGTTTCGCATGGCCCGCTCCAGCACCGATTCAATGCTGGTAACATTGAGGTACAACAGCGTGCCCTTGTCGCACGGCACCGACGTCGGCCCTTTGGACAGACAGCCGCCCGCGCCGGGTTTGCCCCGCTCGTCCGGGAACATCAGCATTTCGTATTCGCCCATCGTGTGTGAGGTCAGCTGAATCCCAAACGTGCGTTCATAAAACGTCCTGGCCCGTTCGATGTCCCGAGTCGGAATCTCAAACCAGCCAGCCGGGTTCGTCCCCGTCCGCAACATCCGTTCTTCCTGAACACTTGGATTGGCCATGATCACTCCCTCCGTAAAACGTGAAATCGTTCACAACACGTCCAAACCACTTCCTATATCATGCTAGGCGCGGTAAGGTCAGAGCAAACGCATGTACACTGGCTCGTTTTCGAGTTTAGGCGCCACTGGCCGCAGGCCCTGCCATTTTGCGTTGTAAAACGGTGTGAGCGACTGAACGCTTCGGCTGTCACAACGATCGACAACGCAAAATGGCAGGGCCTGCGGCCAGTGGCGCCTAAACTCGAATTTCGTACGAAAAAGAGGCATGTACATGCGTACACCCGGCGAAATGACACCGCCGATATGCATATTATCGCCGAATATCTTATGCTGCCTGTTGAGGTTGCCGATATTTCCCATACCCATTTGTATAGGAGTAGCGTATGGAAAATGTGTTCATGAATCCGAGTGGCCACAGCCGATTTTGTTGGGAAAATCTTGGCGACATCAAGGCAGGCCGAGGCGACCTGGGCGAGGAGATGCCCGTGCTGGTGTATCGGCTGATGCAGTTCACCATGCTCGACGTGCTCGCCCGCGAGTTCGGGCAGGACAAGGCGAACGATATCATCCGGGCGGCCGGTCATTTGGCCGGGATGGAGTTCGCGAAAAACACGCAGGACTTGACCGCGGGCTTCGACGCCTTCGTGGCGAATTTGCAGCAAACCCTTCAGCAGCTTAAGGTCGGCATTCTTCGCATGGAAGCGTTCCATCCCGAGACGGGCGAAATCGTCCTGACGGTCGGGCAGGATCTCGACTGTAGCGGGCTGCCGATCACGAACGAAACCGTGTGCGATTACGACGAAGGCTTCATCGCCGGCATCCTGGAAGCCTACACCGGCAAGGCCTACCAGGTTCGCGAGATCGACTGCTGGGCCAGCGGCGACCGGGTCTGCCGATTCCGCGGCGCGGTGGCGACGTAGAGATTCGGATTTTCGAAACGTATGGGTGAAAACGAACCGTAAATCGAGGGAATCGTTTTCGTTAACTGGTTGACTCGTTAATGGGTTAACTGGTGGGCTGACGAATCCACCAGTTAACCAGTTAACGAACTGGTTCCCTTGAACGTGCGATACGATTTTACTGTTGAGCAAGCGAAAGTCCTGGCGATGATGGAGCAAGAGAAACATCCGATGGCAGCGACGGCCGACATGCAGCCGGTCGCGGATGCTCTTTTTGCCTACTTGCGGGATGCGATTTACAGTCCGGCCAAGGCGTCGCTGAACGTGGACGAGTTGCCGGAGGCGTTTCGGACGTTCGGCAAAGGGCTGGCGTTTTTTGCTCACATGGTGACGGAGGCCAAGTCGCTGGCCCGCGAGTTGGCGGAGGGCAATCTGCACTGCGGGCTGCCGCCGCCGGGCAACGAGGTGGCGGCGCCGCTGAAAAAACTGCACGCCTCTCTCAAGCATCTCACCTGGCAGTCGCAGCAGGTGGCCAAGGGCGATTACCAGCAGCGCGTCGCGTTCATGGGCGACTTTTCGGACGCGTTCAATCATATGATCGAGCAGCTTGCCGAGCGGCAGCAGATTATCCTTGGCGAGAAGTCAAAGCTGGAACTGTACGTGAATCGGCTGCTGGCCAATTGTCCCGATCCGATTCTGATGTTCGATTCGTCCGGCTGTTTGGGATACGCCAGCGATTCCTACCTCGCGCGTCGCGGGGTCGCGAGCATCGACACGCTTCTTGGCCAAACGGCGAACGAGCTGTTTTCGCCCGTTGTTTCCGGTGAATTCTTGTTGCGTTTGGAGCAGGCGTTCGCGGAGGTTGTGCGGGAGAAGTGCACGATCGAGCTGGAGCAGGACATTGATTTTTCCGGCAGCGGCGCGTTGCGGACGTACCAGATTCAGGTGACGGCCATGCTGGAGACCGACGGCGGCGTCGGCGGGGTCATGGTGCTGCTGCACGACACGACGGAGATCGAGCGTGCCCGGCGCGAGGCGGAGCGGGCTCGCGAACTGGCCGAGCAGGCCTCCCGCGCCAAGTCCGAATTCCTGGCCCGCATGAGCCACGAAATGCGAACGCCGATGAACGCGATCATCGGCATGACGTATTTGTACGGCACGTCGCACGACGAATGCCGCCACGACGCGTGCATCAAGAAGATCGACGAAGCCTCCAAGCACCTGTTGGGCGTCATCAACGACATTCTGGATATGTCCAAGATCGAGGCGGACAATCTGGAGCTGTCGGAGTCCGTCTTTGATTTCGCGGCCATGATCGAGCAGGCTGCCGGCGTGATCTTGTTCCAGGTGGACGAACGCAAGCAGCAATTTTTCAGTCTGATCGACCCGGCCATTCCCGCCGAGATCGTCGCCGACCGCCAGCGGCTGATGCAGGTGCTGACGAATCTGTTGTCCAACGCGGTGAAGTTCACGCCGGACGAAGGCGAGATCGCCCTGGTGGTCGAAAAGGCGCACGACGAGGGCGACTCCTGCGTGATTCGTTTTACGGTCAAGGACACGGGCATCGGCATTTCGCCGGACCAGCAGGCGCGTGTGTTCCAGTCGTTCGAGCAGGCCGACGGCGGCGTGGCGAGGCAGTACGGCGGCACAGGACTTGGGTTGCCCATTTCCAAACGCATTGTCGAGATGATGGGCGGCCGGATTTGGGTCGAGTCCGAAGCGGACAAGGGGGCGTCGTTCCTCGTCGAAGTGCCGGTGAAAACCGTCGAGCCAACCCCCGAGGCGACGGGCGATCCCGAGGCCGCGACGGAGGAAGTCAGCGCGTCAGACGCAACGGCCGAGGGCCTGTTCGCCGGGCGGCGACTGCTGTTGGCCGACGATGTCGAGATCAACCGGGAGATCGTCCTGTGTATGCTCGAGCCAACCGGCATCGCGATCGACATGGCCGAGGACGGCGCCGAGGCCCTGGCGAAATTCCAGGCCTCGCCCGATGCCTACGACCTGATCTTCATGGACATCAACATGCCCACCATGGACGGCTACGAAGCCACGCGGCAAATCCGCGCGTCGGCCTCGTCGGAGGCGGCGACAATCCCCATCATCGCGATGACCGCCAACGCGTTCCGCGAAGACGTCGACAAGTGCCTCGCCAGCGGCATGAACGCTCACCTCGCCAAACCCGTGGACTTCGACGCCGTGATCGGGACACTGAAGACGTATCTGCGCCGATAGTTCTATTTCACCTGGATCCATCCGTCGTCGTCGGTGGGGCGAACGGGCTGGCGGAGGGGGCTGTCCATGTTGCGTTGGAGGTAGATCCGCACGTATTCGCGGGTGTCTTCGCTGGATTCGAACGCTTCCATGCCCGTCAGCGGCGCGAAGCCTCGCGGGAAGTCCGAGGGCAGTTGTGTGGCGTGGCAGCGGAGGGTTCGTTCGCGGTTGGTGACGTTGACGAACTGTTCCGACGGCGTGCCGCTGCGGAGTTTGAGCACGTGATAATCGCCCTCGCGTCCGGCGTAGACGGCCCCGCCTGGCGAGACCGGCGCGCCGCGTTCGGCGCCCGCGCGATACGCGTAGAGAAAGTCATCCGGCGCGACGGCCTTATCGCACCCAGCCAGCAACCAACCCAACATCATCAACGGCAGCCATACGGTTTTCATACGGGCATGATACACCACGCGGCAGGCGGACGCAAATGACTCCGGGACGATCGCAGGGAAACGCATTCACGCACGCATGGGTGAAATCGTACCGTTTGTCCGAGGGGGACATTTTCGTTAATTCGTTGACTCGTTAACTCGAGAAATTCCACCAGTCAACGAGTTAACGAGTCAACGAGTCAACGAAAACGTTCCCTCGAACTGGTCGTGTGATTTCACCGTCAAGCCACGCGAATGTATCTGCCCATCTACTCGATGGGTTCGTCTTTGCCGAATTCCGCCTGGGCGATCCAGAGGAAGGCGATGAAGCCGATGACGAACGCGCCCACCAGCGCCGTGGCTCCGCCGGACAGGCCCAGCAGGGCCAGGGCGATCGCCAGCGGCGGGGCCAGGAACAGGCCGATCGTGTACACGCCCAGAATGGTACGTTTTCGCCGCCATTTCGCGTCGTAGGTGCCCGCCACCGGCATGACCATTGCGGCGAACAGCACGCCCAGGGCCAGGAAGGGCGTCTGGCCGTGCGCCAGGCCCGCGATGAGCGACCCGACGGTACCCGTCAGCGTCGCGCTGTCGCTGAGGTTCTGGTCGCGCGTCGCGGCGGCGGCGACGAACGACGCAACCGCCGCCAGCAGCAGGACGGCGATGAGGCTCGTCGCGCGCCGTTCGTCGCGCGTGAGCACCAGGCGGCCGAACTTGTCCAGCCGCAGCAGCAGATTAAAGAGCGGCTTGGCGGTCCACGTGAGGTAGACGAACGCCAGCAGCGGCACCACCAGCCACGGGCTGACTTCGCGCGCCAGCCGGATCGCCAGAATCACGCCGAGGATGAGGCCCCATCGCATTCGCGGACCTGCCCGTTCGGCCCACAGGAAATAGTGGAGGATGGGGCGGTAGAGGATGCGGCGGGCTTTGAGCGATTCGAGCATGCCAAGCCGCGCCCACTCCATGCCGGGCTGGCGCCGCAGGGCTTCGGCGAAATGCTCGGTCGCCTCGTCGTATCGGCTTTGCTGGAGGCGGATCCACCCTGCCGACGCGTGGCTGTTGGCGTTGTCGGGATCTTGTTCGAGGGCGTGCTGGGCGGCGGAGGCGGCTTCGGATTTTCGTCCCAGCAGCAGCAGGGCGCGGGACCGCATGGTGGCGCAGTCGGCGTTGGCGGGGTCGTGGGCGAGTCCTTCGTCGGCGGCGTGGAGGGCGCCGTCGGGGTTTTCCATCTGGAGGAACAGGCTGGCGCGGAGGGCATGAAAGTCGGCGTCTTCGGGGTCGAGTCGGATGGCTTCGGCGACGGCATCGAGGGCGGCGGGGAATTCGTCGACGGCATCGAGGGCGCAGGCGTGGGCGTAGTGAGCCAGCGGCAGATCGGGCCCGTTGGCGACGGCGTTGCGGGCCTCCTTCAGCGCGGCGGCGTGCTTCCGCAGATCGCGCAGGCATAGCGACAGTATGGCCTGGTATATCGGCTGATCCGGTTCGTCGACCAGCGCGCGGCGCAACTCCAGCTCGGCCTGCTCAGGCCGATGCTGCGTCAACAACACGCGGGCACGTTCGAAATGTGGGTTCACGATAACGTCATAGTAACTTCAAATATTTCAAAATATCGTCGTAGATTCCGCCGACGTTGGAATACACCGCGTGGTTGCGGGCCGTGGCGAACCATTCGCGGGTGGTGGGCTTCTGGTCTTTCATGGCCGCGAGGAGGTCTTTGGTGGTCAGGGGCAGAATGTGTCCGGTTCGTGCGGCGTCGCGGAGTTTGGCTTCGACGGCCAACTCGATGGTGGCGGCGAGGTCGGCGCCGCTGAAGTGGTCTGCTTTTCGTGCGACGGTTTCGTGGTCGATGTCGCGGCTGGGCTTGTCTCGCAGCAGCAGTCTCAGGATGGCGGCCCGTGCGTCGGCGTCGGGCGGGGGGACGAAGATGACGCGGTCGAATCGGCCGGGCCGGCGGAAGGCCGAGTCCAGGTGCCACGGCGCGTTGGTGGCGGCGAGGATGAGCACGCCGTCGTTGTCGGATTTCGCGCCGTCCATTTCGGCCAGGAACTGGTTGATGAGGTGCCTGCCGGCGTTGCCCCGCATGTCGGATCGGCTGGCGCCGAGGGCGTCGACTTCGTCGAAGAACAGCACGCAGGGCGCGTGCTCGCGGGCCTGCTGGAAAATCGCGTGCAGGTTGCGTTCGCTCGAGCCGATCCACATGTCCAGCACGTCGTGAATGCCGACGGCGATGAAGCCCGCCCGCACTTCGCCGGCCGTCGCGCGGGCCAGGAACGTTTTGCCGCATCCCGGCGGGCCGTACATGAGGATGCCCCCGCCCGCCTTTTTGCCGTACGCCTTGTACAACTCGGGCTGGCGGATCGGCAGGAGGATTTTCGCGGCGATCTCTTCCTTGAGTTTCTCCATGCCGCCGACGTCGGCGAAGGACAACCTCGGCTTTTCCAACTCGGCGAGCCGTTCGGTGCCGTCGCCGGCTTCGGGCGATTCGTTGTCGTTCTGGGCGTCTTCGACGATTTCGGCGAAGGCGTGTCCCTCGTCGCGATCGGCGATGGAGGCCGAGGCCGAACCGGAGCCGGTGTTGTACGGAGTCGACGGCGACTCGCCCAACTGCCTGGCCAGCATGGGGTCGGCCAGCGACGGGTCCGCCTCGACGGCCCGGCGGTAGGCTTTCGCGGCGGCGTCGGGATGTTTGCCTCGCAGCAGCCGGGCGTAGAGCAACTGGGCCTTGGGCGGGTGGTCCTGGTGCGTGAGCAGGTCTTCGACGACCACCAGGGCGGCCGACATCTTGCCCGCCGCCGCGAACGCCCTGGCCAACCCCAACTTCAGCTCAAGGTCGTCCGGCGCCAACGCGATCGCCGCCCGAAACTCCTTCTGCGCTTCGTCGGAATGGCCCAGGGTCAGCAACGTCTCGGCCAGGTGACGACGCAACGGCAGATTGTTCGGACTCAGCTCCACCGCTTGCCGAAGCGTGCTGATAAGATCATCGTCGGGCATAAAACACCCCGGATTCTCCAATGCGAATGATGGCGGCACACACAGGTGCGAATACGAACACGAAACATCCAGTATACACCAAACCCGCCGCCGCGCGGAGAGACTTTCAGGGCCAGCACGCAGCAAAATTCACCGCCGCGACGCCTGGGTGAGCAGGTGCCGTTTGTTCGAAGGAAGCAAGCCAGTAGCCAATAGGTATGGAAAGACAAGGACGAAAAGGCAAGGAAAGCGGGAACGGGCGAGGGAGTGGCGATAAGCAGCAGGATCGTGTGATGAAGAACAAGCCTTACCATACCTGATGGCTACTGGCTTGATGCCCTCGAACCGACGGTTCGCTGTCGCCACGAGAACGGAAAGCCCCTGTACGTCCCGAACTCTCCCTTGCCCCGCGCGCGGGATATGCCTATATTGGATCACCCATCCCCGCGAGGGTGGCGGAATTGGCAGACGCGCCGGATTTAGGTTCCGGTTCCGAAAGGATTAGGGGTTCAAGTCCCCTCCCTCGCAGTGTGTGAATTGTCGTGTCTGAATGGTACCGCCGTCACGGGATTGACGGTATAATGTGAATAGAGAAAACCACCGTCAGACCGTACGGAGATATGCCATGACCACCATCCAAAAAACCGTCGATATTCCTCCGGATCATCGGCTCCGCCTGGATTTGCCTATTCCCAAGGACATCCCCGCCGGCCGGGCGGAAATCCAGGTGATCATCACCCCATTCCCCCCAACCTCCTCGACACGCAGGCCATTCGAAGGATTGGCCGGCAGCCTGAAGAACAGCGTCATCTTTGGTCGCGACGGTGTGGAACTGCAACGCGAGATGCGCGATGAATGGTAAATACCTGTTCGACACAAACGCCATTGTGTATTACCTCCAGGGGCGCCCAGAATGGGTTGATTTCATCGACACGACCGTCATGACGGAACGGGCCGCGAGCGTGATCACCCGAATGGAATTATTGTCGCATCCCGGAATCTCCGTGGATGACGAGGAACGCATTCGCCGCTTTCTGGCCGATCTGGTTGTTGTCGCCCTTGACGAAACCATTGAAAACGCGGCGATCACCATGCGGCGGACGGCCCGGTTGAAACTTCCCGATGCCATGATCGCCGCCACGGCCTTGACACTGGGGGCGACGTTGATTACTGGCGATCAACGGTTGAGGGATTTGGACTGGCCGGAGTTTCATGCGGTGACACCGGCTTGAAATTCACGTTGCCAACAACTGGCCACACCGCGTTGGCGAGATGGTGCAGCAGCGTTTGCTTGTAGAACAGCACGGTCTCGCGAATGGCGGCCTGCTCACGTGCCGCCTCGGTGCGATACCATTTCCGATGCAACTGCATTTCCTTCTGGATCCGTTGCAACATACGAACCGTCTCTTCCGGTGCATACTCCGGCAGTTGATAGTTGTACACCTCTTCAAAAACGCGAGCGGCGGCGGTCGGGCGTTTTAATTTCATCAGGGTGGAGGCTTGCCCGCAGATGGCTTGAATCACCGCTCGATCATTGGCCGGGTAGTCGTTTCGGACTCTGGCGTAGGCGGCCAGGGCCTTGGCGGGTTCTGCGGGCGCCACCGCTGAACTATTCCAGTAGAAGCCGATTTTGAGCAGTAAGTCCGGGCAGGGCGGGGCTTCGGGCATGATGGCGATGGCTTTTTCAAAGGCCGAGATGACCAGCCTGCGTTGTTCCTCCCCGGTCACGCCTTCGGGCAGCGGTTCGAGGTGTCCCTCTACCTCAATGGCTGCGTACCAGGCATCGCGAAAGGCAACCGCTTTCGGGCTGTTGTCGGCAAGGAAATGGTCTTTCACACCGCCAACCGGAGGCGCCAGAAGCGTCGCGGGTGTGAAGCCAATGAGGCCCGCCACGACACACAATATCAGCGGCACGCGTACGCGATTCATGTTGACGTGGTGAATCATGGGTGGCCTTTTGAACGAGTCTCCATAAGGTAGCTCCCAAATCGCCATTTTACAAGGGAATTTCGATGTCCTCATCACTCGGGTGAGTGACTTTTTATTCTGGCGGCGAGCGCGCTGGGCACGTGGGGCTGGACGTGCCGGAAGGCAGGACCTGTCGGAGTCCCGAAGGGACGGCGTTGGGTAGCCCAGGGTGAGCCGGTACTCCGGCGAACCCTGGGAATTGTGGTTTTTCCAAACAAAATCGTGGCTGACGCCACTGGCCGAGGTCACGCCGTCGCACGAAGACGGCGGCGAACGACGTGCACAATTCCCTGTGCGCGTCGTTCGAAGCCGCCTTCCCACGTCGGTATGATATTCGGCCAGTGGCGTCAGCCACGATGGAGGGAGAAAAAAGAACCGGTTCCCAGGATTCGCCGGAGTACCGGCTCATCCTGGGCTACCCAACGCCGTCCCTTCGGGACTCAGACTGGCTGCGGCCATTTACGAACGGTCCGTCGTAACGGAAATTTCCGGTGCCACGTGCATCGCATCCTGTGCCCTCGCAACAGAATATGTCACACCAGAAGTCCCCCGGGTTCGCGGCATACCGCTCACCCGGGGCTAAACACGCCGCCGCTTCGCGGCTGTGGCCCGGCGACTGTCGCGCGGGGCCGGGGAGGCCAAAGCGATTGTTTTCCACGGAAAATCATCATGCCAGAAAATTTCTATCACACCTCATCATTCGTTACTCATGACTCGTCACTCGTTATCACGAAAGCACGTTCGCTTGGCGGAGCATGTGGAGGATGACGTCTTCGAACGGTGTGGTGGTTTCGGCGGCGAGGTAGGTGCCTCCGCGGCTGGTGACGGCGGATTCGCAGTGGCGGAGGAACGTTTGCCATTGCTGGCCGTAGCTGTGCAGCAGTTCGGGCGTGATGTCCAGGGGCAGCTCGTCGTCGGTCTCTGCCTGTCGGAGGACGACCTGGCCGGTGGCGGTGGGGCGGGCGTCGGCGGGGTGGATCAGGTGCAGGACGGCCAGGTCATTGTGTTGCCGCAGGTGGAGGCAGGCGCGAGGCAGGTCGTCGCTGGCGTCGAGCAGGTCGCTGATGAGCAGCACGCTGCCGTGGCGTTGGCCTTGCTGGGCGAGCCGTTGGCTGCACCGTTCCAGTTGCGTATGGCCGGAGGGCGCGAGGCGGCGGAGAAAGTTCAGCACGGAGAGGATGTGTTCGCGGCCTCGGGCGGTGCGGAGGGGCGGCAGCAGGTCGTCGGCGAACGGCTGAATGACGACGCGTTCGAGCGACCCCATGGCCACGTACGCCAGCGCCGCCGCCAGTCGACGCGCATACGCGAAATCCGCCATGGAGGCTGAGCAGTCCAACACGATGCAGACGTCGCCCTCGGCATGCTCGTGGAAGAGCCGCAGCAGCAGTTTTTCCATGCGGGCGTAGTAGGACCAGTCGATAAACCGCACATCTTCGCCGGGCGCGTAATCGCGATGATCGGCAAACTCCAGCCCGTCGCCAATCCGCCGCGATCGCCGCCGCCCCGGCCGACCACGCAACGCCAACCGCTTGGCCAACAGCCGAAGCTGCTCGAGCTTCCTCAGAAAGGGTTCGTCAAATAATTCGGCGGTGGTCATCCCGGATGTTCCAGCACGAAGCGTTCGAGTTGCATCGCAAAAACATCACGCGAACAGCAGGCGGCGGCCTTTCGGGACGGGGATGGGGTCGCCGAATTCCTGCGCGGTCTGGATCCATAAGGCGATCGCGTCGCGCACGGATTGCAGGGCGGCTTCAAGCGTCGCGCCGTGGGCCATGCAGCCGGGAAGTTCCGGCACTTCCGCCACGAACGTCTCGTCCTCGTCGCTCCAATACAAGATGATTTCGTATTTATCCATGGTCTGGCCCACCTAACCGATACTTCAGTATAACATGACGCACCTGGCGAACCTGATAACTTTTGGCTTTATTTCCGTCACGCTGGATGTTGATTAGTTCCAACACCCCTTCGCGGCGGAACAGGTGATGACTTCCCCGCACGCGTTCGGCGAATCCCAGATGCAGCAGTAAACTTCGCAGATCATGGAACGAAACATTCCTGTCTGACGTTCCGCGAAGGATCATCTCGAGAGTTTTATCAATAGGGGTCATGCGTAACTTTCATGCATTCGAACGATTTTACCGTGTCCTGCCTTCGTCGCTACCCCGGATGTTCCAGCACGAAGCGTTCGAGTTGGAGGAGGAGTTCGCGGAGTTCCTCGGGGGACTGGGAGGTCAGGAGGTTGTCGGTGGCGGCGGCGTCGTGGAGCATTCTCGCCAGGCGGGCCAGGACGTGGAGATGGGTGCGGTCGTCCTTGCAGCAGACCAGGAAGAACAGCCTTGTGAGCGAGCCGTCGGCGGCGCCGAAGGGGATGCCCGACGGCGTGATGCCGACGATGAGAAAACTTTCGGCGATGTCGTAGGGCAGCGGGTGTCGCGGATGCGGCAGCGCGACGCCCGGCGCGATGGCGGTCGAGCAGAGTTCCTCGCGTTCGCGGATTTCTTCGAGGAGACGGTCCTTGTCGTAGAGCAGGCCGTTGTCGTTGGCCAGGGTGACGAGCGAGCGGATGACGGCCTCCCGCGTGCGGGCCTTGAGCGGCACGGCCAGGCCGTTGGGCGGAATCAACGCCGACACCAACAACGCTTCGGGATCAAAGCCGTGATACTGGCTGACGCCCTGCTCGATGCCCGCGAAGCGATGCTTGGGCAACTCGTGCAGTTGCGTCTCGATCCAGTGATCGACTTCGCCCTTGCGAAATACAAACCCTTTGCCGGTCTTGCGGCAGGGGATCTGTCCACGGCTGGCGAGCTTGATGACTTCGCGCTCGTCCATGCTCAAATACGCGGCCACCTGCCGCTCATTCATCTGCTCGTGTGGCATGACACACCTCGTGGGCCTATGGTAGCCCGTGCGGCGGGTTCGCGGCAAGGGAAAACGGGCTTCGATTTTTCTTCCCGTTATTGTTGTTGACAGAGTTTTTGCGTGTCCCTATACTGTGCGGTCTATATTCGCGCCGTGATCGCGGTGTGCTCTCGTTGTCCGTTGTGGGGACGGATGGGACGTGCGACGGGGCAGGGCTGCGATGGGCGTCAAGGCCGTTGGCGGTTGGCGTGCTTCCTCGCCAGGCAACGGGCGTGCTGCTGTAGCTCAGTGGTAGAGCGCGTCCTTGGTAAGGACGAGGTCGTGGGTTCAACCCCCACCAGCAGCTTTTTGAAAGGTTGTTGACGGATTGTTCGTTACTTGGTTAACTAGTTACCCCGTGAACAGGGTTGGCCCGTTAACGGGTGGATTGGCTGTGTGGACGCGTTAGACGGCGAACACACTGGCGAGTCAACGAGTTAACGAATCTAATGAGTGAACGAGGTTACGGTTTCGGTACAATGGTAATGAGCGGCGGCGCTCGAATGGTGAGCCCGCGGCAAAGGGACACTAGAGGAGCGTGAAATGGCAAAGGATGTATTTAAGAGGACCAAGCCGCACGTCAACGTTGGCACGATTGGGCACGTCGACCACGGCAAGACGACGCTGACAGCCGCCCTGACCGCCGTGTTGGCGGCCCGTGGTTTGGCCAAGGCGCGCGGGTATGACGACATCGCCAAGGCGTCGGAATCCCAGGGTCGTCGCGACCCCACGAAGATTCTGACCATCGCCACGGCGCACGTGGAGTACGAGTCCGACGCGAGGCACTACGCCCACGTCGACTGCCCCGGCCACGCGGACTACGTCAAGAACATGATCACCGGCGCCGCCCAGATGGACGGCGCGATCCTGGTCGTGTCGGCCGCCGACGGCCCGATGCCCCAGACCCGCGAGCACGTGCTGCTCGCCCGTCAGGTCAACGTGCCCAAACTGGTCGTCTTCCTTAACAAGGTCGACCTGGTGGACGATCCCGAGCTGCTCGACCTCGTCGAGATGGAAGTCCGCGAGCTGCTGAGCAAGTACAACTTCGACGGCGACAACGCCCCGGTCGTTCGCGGCTCGGCCATCGCCGCCGCCACGAACCCCACCGACCCCAAGGCCGCCGAACCGATCATGAACCTCGTCAAGGCGTTGGATGAGTTCATCCCCGAACCGGTCCGCGAAGTCGACAAGCCGTTCCTGATGCCGATCGAAGACGTGTTCTCGATCAAGGGCCGCGGCACCGTCGGCACCGGCCGTATCGAGCGAGGCATCGTCCACACCGGCGACGAAGTGGAGATCATCGGCCTGGGTGCGACCCGCAAAACGGTCGTGACGGGCGTGGAAATGTTCCAGAAGACCCTCGACGAAGGCCAGGCCGGCGACAACATCGGCGCCCTGCTCCGCGGCGTGGACAAGGAAGATCTCGAACGCGGCCAGGTGTTGGCCAAGCCCGGCTCGATCAAGCCTCACAAGAAATACAACGGTGAAGTGTACGTTCTGACGAAGGAAGAGGGCGGTCGCCACAATCCGTTCTTCACGGGTTATCGTCCGCAGTTCTACTTCCGCACGACGGACGTGACGGGCACGATCAAGCTGTTGGGCGGCGCGGAAATGTGCATGCCCGGCGACAACGTTCAGATGGAAGTCGAACTGCTCAACACGTCCATCGCCATGGAAGAAGGCCTGCGCTTCGCGATTCGCGAAGGCGGCCGAACCGTCGGCGCCGGCGTGGTGACGAAGATTCTGGAGTAATCACCCATGGCCAAAAGTAAGGCCAGAGAATACGTCTGGCTGCAATGCAACGACTGCGGTGACCTGAATTACCGAATCCAGGTCCGAGTGCAGGGCGGCATGCCCAAGTTCACCCTGATGAAGTACTGCCCGCGCACGCGTACGCATCAGGAACACAAGATCAAGCGCAAATAACCCGATGACGTCTGTAGTCTCCGGGCCGTGGGGCACAACCCCGCGGCCCGGAGGCTCGACATACGGCAGTAGCTCAATTGGCAGAGCAGCGGTCTCCAAAACCGCAGGTTGGGGGTTCAAGTCCTCCCTGCCGTGATGGAAACAGGCCGTGCGAAACCGGCTGTAGGCTGTAGGCTGTAGGCTGTAGGTTGATGACCTGGCTTCGTGGGTCGACGGCGAAGGAGAGTGGGCTCTCCGTAGCGTGGAACGCGGCGAAGCCGGGTGGTTTACTTACAGCCCACAGCCTACAGCCCACAGCCTGTGTCCACAGCCGATTTAGAAGGGCTTTCGACGTGGAAAAGAAGTTGGATATTTATAAACGAGGCCAGGGCAAGTACACGCGAATCGGCACGATTGCCGCCGTGATGTTCGTGGCCACCATTGGCGCATACCTGCTCAGCAAAGAGCTTGAGATCCATGGCGTCTGGCTTCGGTTTGCGGTGCCGGCGGTGGTGTGGATCGGCATCGCCGCGCTGATTCTCTGGATAGCCAATCGCCCGGCGTCGGCGGATTTCCTGATCGCCACCGAGAGCGAGATGAAAAAAGTCTCCTGGTCGACCAAGAAGGAGATCATCGGCTCGACCAAGGTCGTCATCGTCTTCATGGTCGTCATCGCCGCGATCCTCTTCGCCGTTGACTTCATGTTCGTCGCGTTGTTCAGGTGGCTGGGCATCACCAGCTAAGCTTGGCGGTTAGAAACAAGAACGGGATTCGCCGATCATGGCAAAGAACTGGTATGTGCTGCGAGTAGCCTCCAACAAGGAAGAGCAAGTTCGCGACGCCTTGGCCCGCAAGGTCAAGATCGAAGGGCTTGAGGAAAAGATCGGTCGTATCCTCGTCCCGACGGAACGGCGTCCCAGCCCCCGCGGCAAAGGCGAGAAGAAATTCGTCGAGCGCAAGATGTATCCGGGCTACGTGTTCATCGAGATGGAGTTGGAAGAAGACGGCTCCATCGGCGAAAAGGCGTGGTTCCTCATCCGCGAGACGACGGGCGTGGGCGACTTCATCGGCTCGGCCGGCAAACCCACCGCGATGGCCAGTTCGGACGTGGACAAAATGCTGCTCCAGATCGAAAAGGCCGAGAAGGGCGCGCCCGTCAGCGTCGAATTCGCCAAGGGCGACTCGGTGAAAATCAAGGAAGGCGCGTTCGAAAACTTCGAGGGCTTCGTCGACGAAGTGCTGCCCGACAAAGGCCAGGTCCGCGTCATGGTCACCATCTTCGGCCGCGCGACGCCCGTGGAACTGGAATTCTGGCAGGTGGAAAAGGCGTAGCGAACGAGGACGGCATGAGCAAAACACTGGCTCTGCCTGTTTGCGTTGTGGAATGTTCCAGTCGGTTGGGTGTCGTATGTCAATTCGACTTCGTGAAGACCGAGCGGGATTACGCGGATTAACGGATTTACCGATTGACGTGATGGAACATCAATCCTTAAATCCTATAATCCGCATAATCCCGCTCGGTCTTCACGAAGTCGTAAAATGTAACGTTTGTCGCCTGGAGCGTTTGACAACGCAAACAGGCAGAGCCATTTTCGTCGTTGTCCTGTATCTCCTGTTTCTCCCCGCCTGCGAAACCGTTTCGACGCAATCGCCTGCCACCGCCACTTCACCGAGTCAGGAAAAATACATTCTGCGTGCCGGCTACAAAGCAGGCCCGACGATGCTGCTGACGCTCGAAGCCCATGCGCGGGAACAGAAGCCTCTCGACGGCGGCGAGCCGGACGTGAACGTGTATGTGTACACGATGTATATACCGTTGGAGCTGTCTGCCGACGACGCGGGGACGTTGCGGGCGACGATGACGCTCCGGCGGATTGTCGCGAAGCACGAGCGAGCGGGGCAGTCGCACGAAGCCGACAGCGACAAACCCGAGACGGTGCCCGGCGGCGACGTGGCGGAGATGTTCCCGCTGCTCGGGGCGCGTTTTCACGCCCTTCTCGACGAGGCCGCCACGGTGCAATCCATCGCGCTGGACCGGTCGTCGCTCGGCGGGGCGTATTTCGAGGATCTCTCTCCCGAGGCACGGGCCGAGGTGATCGATGAAGCCTGTGTCACCGCCGCCGCCTTGCTGCGAAGCCCGTGGGCGTATCTGCCGCCGGGGCCTGTCCGTGTCGGCGAGAGTTGGGCCATCGAGGGCATCACGTACGCGGCCGCGTCGCTGATGAACGTCGCGATCGGCTTTGGCCCGATCGACCTGCCGCGCGAAATCATGCGGGGCACCCTGACGTCCGTCGAGCGAACGGAGCACGGCCTGATCGCGACCATCGCCGTCACGGGCCGCTGGGAAATGTCCGAAAAAATGAAACGCGAACAGCACGTCGCCGACGCGGACATTACCGGCACGATCCGCCTCAATCTCGACACGGGCGACCTGCTCGAACACGTCATCCACGCCGCCGGCCAAACCAACGCCACGCACGATACGATCACCACCACGCTATCGCGGTAAAAAACGGCAGCATCGTTGCATGGTTCTTACGCTCATTCGCCTTCGAAAAGACCGAGCGGGATTACGCGGATTAGAGCGGTTCCAGCTTGCGTGGTGACTGCTGGCCTGCCTGCGGCATCGCCATGCGGCGTCGGCCTGCATCGCCGATGCGATGCATCGGCTGCTTCGGCCTCCTGGCCTGGCTCGTCCTCGGC
>Ga0123353_10000105_pt1 | contig 97649 bp, 87 predicted proteins | sample TergutLab28metaG_3_FD_92763 | JGI IMG/M metagenome (GOLD analysis project Ga0123353, IMG submission 92763) | Labiotermes labralis P3 segment gut microbial communities from Petit-Saut dam, French Guiana - Lab288 P3 | ecosystem: Host-associated > Arthropoda: Insects > Digestive system > Gut ...
ACACCATAATTTTGATTGCCATACGTCGAATTTTCGTTGTCTAAATAAATTCCATACAACAAGGAACTGCTCTGAGCCGTACTTGACCGTTTATTCTTGAAATAAGCGCCATAAAATGGTTTGCTCAAATTACTGATATTCTCCACAAACGAATGTAACCCGAAAACGGTGTCAGTCGATGATACGCTGTTACGCAAAAGCAACTTAGCTTTAGCGCTTGGGTCGGCGCCGATTCCGGCATTAGCTGTTGTCGGTGTAAGTTTTGTGCCGTTTGTCGCCGGATCCCAGGCGGCGATCTGTGCATTTGAATTAGCGGCTAATGCCACGAAAAATAAAATTGCGAGAATTGTTCTTAGTGTTTTCATATAATTAATTTTTAGTTGACATTTTTTACAAATATCATTATAAACAGCTATTAAATCAATCAATTTAAATGGCAATTACAGCCTGTTTCGAGGCAAAAATCGCATAAATTATGGCATTATTTGCCATTTTTATTCTTATGCAGATGATTTTCATCATAATAATAGGTCAGGTATTGAAAAAAATTATGTTGAAGCGCAAAAACACCTCCACCCAACGGGTTTATTTAGTAAATGTTTTTTAATAATTAACAATAAAAATGATTTGAAAAAATAATTACCTTTGCATTCACGTTTAAGAAGTGAAGCTTTAATTAATTTTCAATTTATTACGTATGAAAACATTCAAGTTATTCAATAACATTTTCGGATGGATTACATTTGCCATTGCGGCAGTTGTCTATTTAATGACTGTCGAGCCGACAGCAAGTTTCTGGGATTGCGGCGAGTTTATCGCATCTGCGTATAAATTGGAAGTGGGGCACCCTCCGGGAGCGCCTTTCTTTATGATTACCGCCAATTTCTTTACTCAATTTACGTCCGACCCTTCGAAAGTAGCGGTAATGGTGAACTCTTTTTCAGCCATTTGCAGCGGGTTATGTATCTTATTCCTTTTTTGGACGATTACCCACTTGGCGCGTAAAATTATCATTGGTAACGGTACGGAGTTCAGCAAGGGACAAATCATCGGAATTATCGGCAGCGGTATCGTCGGCGCATTAGTATACACCTTTTCAGATACATTTTGGTTTTCGGCAGTGGAAGGCGAAGTATATGCTTACTCCTCTTTCTTTACTGCGATTGTCTTCTGGGCAATCCTCAAATGGGAAGATGTCGCCGACCAGCCGTATGCAAACCGTTGGCTGGTGTTTATTGCCTATTTAATGGGACTCTCTATCGGAGTCCACTTGTTGAACTTATTGACAATCCCGGCTTTAGTATTGGTTTATTATTATAAAAAATATAACCCGACAACGAAAGGGATGCTGATTGCATTGGGTGTTTCCGTTTTGTTATTAGCTGTTCTTCTCTACGGATTAGTTCCAGGTTTTGTAGAAGTTGCAGGCTGGTTCGAACTTCTTTTTGTGAATAAATTGGGATTGCCTTTCGACATCGGAACCTTGGTTTATGCAGTATTAGTGATCGCTTGCCTTGTTTGGGGCGTTTGGGAAACCTCTGCAAATCCGGAACCGGTCAAATTTGTTCAACCGGCTAAATCCGCCCAATCGGTCAAATCCGCTCAATTTGCCAAATCCGTTCAACCGGCAGATTCCGGCAAGCTGACACGGGTAAATATAGCTTTCATCCTTTCCATCACTTTGCTGGGTATTCCGTTTTTCGGAGGAAATATCTATTTGGGCATTGCCTTGATTATCGCATTAACCGTATTCCTGTTCTTGAAAAAGAATTTGCTGAACATGGCAATGTTGAACCTGATTCTTCTTTGTATTACCGTTATTTTGCTGGGATATTCCACTTATGCCACCATTGTAATACGTTCGGCTGCTAATCCTCCGATGGATCAAAACTCTCCGGACGATGTGTTTTCATTAAAAGGCTATTTGAACCGCGAACAGTATGGCGACACTCCGCTGCTTTTCGGCGAGAGCTTTGCATCGGAATACAAATGGGTCAGATCAGCAGACGGAAGAGGCTGGGAAGTAGACGCTAAACAGGGAAGACCTATTTGGGAAAAGAGAGTAAAAGCGTCGCCCGACGAAAAAGATGAATATATCATCGTTAATCATAGGAACAAATACCGATACCAAGACGGATTTTATATGTTCTTTCCCCGCATGCACAGCAAAACGCCAAGTCATGTAGAAGCCTATAAAGAGTGGACAAATATGACGGGAAGGCGAATAGATTATCAGTACAGGGGCGAAAAAAGATCGACCGTTGTGCCTACTTTTGGCGAAAATCTCAAATTCTTTTTCAAATATCAGGTAGGATTTATGTATTTCCGTTATTTTATGTGGAATTTTGCCGGACGCCAGAATGATATTCAGGGAAGTGGCGAGGTTACACACGGAAACTGGATTAGCGGTATCAACTTTATTGATAATTATTTGGTTGGAGATCAGACCAACTTACCGGACGAGATGAAGAACAACAAAGCGCGGAATACTTACTATTTCCTACCGCTGTTATTGGGTATATTGGGTATCATTTACCAGTTCTCGAAAGGAGAAAGAGGAATACAAAGCTTCTGGATCACATTTGTCCTTTTCTTCATGACAGGTCTGGCTATTGTGCTTTACTTGAACCAAACTCCATACCAGCCGCGCGAACGCGATTATGCTTACGCCGGTTCTTTCTATGCTTTCTGTATCTGGATCGGACTAGGTGTCCTCGCCATTGCAAAACTTTTGTCGAAAGCGCTGGATAAAAGAATTTCGGCAATATTGGCAACGCTAATCTGCTTGCCGATACCAATCATCATGGCGACCGAAAACTGGGATGATCATGACCGCTCGGGCAGGTATACGGCTCGCGATTTCGGACAGAATTATCTTATGACTTTACCTCCTAACGGCATTATCTTCACGAACGGCGATAATGATACTTTCCCATTATGGTATAATCAGGAAGTGGAGGAATTCCGGACGGATACCCGCGTAACCAACCTCAGTTACTTGCAAATGGCTTGGTATGTGGATCAGATGAAACGTCAGGCTTACGAGTCGGATTCCCTTCCGATCTCCTTGCAGCCATATCAATATTCAAACGGCAAGCTGGATGTGGCTTATTTGATTGATATGTTAAATGAGCCGATAAGCATCAAGAGGGCTATGGATCTATTGAAAGACAATGACCCGGAATCGCAGCGTTTGAAAAAGAGCCTGAGAGAATCGCTTAAACGCCAAGGTTATGCTGATGATTTTGATTTTCTTCCGACTAAAAAATTCTTTTTGCAGGTCGATGCCGATGCTGCGATAAAACACGGAGCGGTTAAACCGGAAAATGCGGAAAAAATTGTGAATAGAATGGATATTGATTTCAGTCGGAAAAATTATATAGGAAAACATGAGATTACCATTCTCGATATGTTGCAAACAAACAATTGGGAACGTCCTATCTATTTTGCCGTGACGGTTGGTAGCGAAAGCTACATGGGATTGCAGGATTATTTCCAGTTGGAAGGAATGGCATACCGCGTGGTTCCGGTCAGAGGCGCAAACAAGGTGAATACGGAGGCGATGTTTGATAACATGGTGAATAAATTCGTATGGGGAGGCATCGAAAATCCGAAGGTTTACCTCGACGAAAATAATCTCCGCATGACTTCTACTTTGCGTCACATGTTCTCCCGGTTGGTCGCAGCATTGATTATCGAAGGGAAAAAAGACAGCGCGTTGACGGCTCTGGATCATTGTATGAAGGTTATCCCAAGTGCAACAGTCCCTCATACGTATGTTTCTGTAGTTTTGGCAAACCAATATTATCAATTGGGTCAAAATGAAAAAGCGGAAACAATGATAAACGAAATACTGGAAAACTCCCTGCAGCACCTGAGATGGCTTTCTGCATTGAATAATGACAGAGAACTGCCAAGCAGACAGGTTCAAGCCGGGTTGTTCGACTTCAGTCTGAAGCGCGAGATACATCGTCAAAATCAGTTGCGTAGCGCAGCTTCCGATTTTGCACAACACTTGGGAATTCTTCAGGAAATACTGCATATTGCTCAAAGATTCGGGAACGAAGAACTGGTGGAAAACAATTTCCCGCTGTTTATACAATATAACCGAATATACGAATCAATAAGATAATAAATGTTGATAGAACAGACTCCCAAATGGGTTAGAGCTTTTTTCCCCGGCGTTACATGGAGGTTACCGCAGAAGGAAAAAACCGTTTACCTGACCTTTGATGACGGACCAATTCCGGAAGTGACCCCGTTCGTCCTCAATGTACTGGAAGAATACGGAATTAAAGCCACTTTTTTTTGCGTGGGCGACAACATCCGAAAACATCCGGAGATATTTGACCGGATCATAAAAGCAGGGCATGAGGTAGGCAATCATACGTTCAATCATTTACCGGGATTCAAACATTCCACGCTACGTTATGCGAGAAATGTGGAGAAGGCGAACAGGTATATTAAAAGTTCGCTTTTCCGTCCTCCTCACGGACAATTCCATCTGCTGCAAATGTTGATGCTAAGAAAGAGAAAATACAAAATAGTGATGTGGGATGTGATCACGCGCGACTATAATGAGTCACTTAGCGAAGAATATGTATTGAACATCGTAAAAAAATACACCCGTAACGGCTCTATTATTGTTTTCCATGATTCGCTCAAGGCGGAAAAGAATATGAAATACGCGCTTCCCAAAGCGATTGAATTTTTGATTCGGGAAGGGTACAAATTTGAAGTGTTGACTCCGCAATTATTAGACAATAAGATAGAATTACCGAATTACCGGGAGAGGGAGGTTTTATCGAGGGAGGCGATTTGATTATTGAGCATCACGGACATCTGACCGCCAAACAGTTAGTCAAGATTGTTCATTCCAAAGATTCGCTCTGGGAAAAAACAAGGCAGCAAGCCAATATTCATTTCTCAGCGCAAAATCAAACAAGTTCAATTCCGCTGGATTTTTCGGAACTGCTTAATAACGACGGTTTCAAAAAAACCATCTATTATAGCACGCTCGAAAATCTGGAACTTCAATCTACGCTCAATTGTAACATAGGATTTACATCCTATGCTGTAAAATGTCATGGCTTCGCCATTTAGGGGTATTCTTGCGGATAAACATAAAGTTATAGAAGCTGTTTGAGTTATTCTCTGCTGATAAAAAAGCCTCGTTAGAGGCGAAATATTGGTAGAAAGGAATATCCCCCACAGCCAAAGCCCCGTTAGGGGCGGAATATAAAACATATTTCGTTCCTAACGGAACTTAGAACAGAGAGAAAACGTATTTTCTACCAATATTACGCCTCTAACGAGGCTAAAAAGGCAAGAATTCACATTAATAGCTCAAACAGCTTCTTAAAGAACTGGCAAAATAGAATTATATAGAATTATCATGACCATTTTATTATTAGGCTCCGGAGGAAGAGAACATGCTTTAGCATGGAAAATAGCGCAAAGTAAAAAAGCAACTAAATTATTTATTGCGCCGGGAAATGGAGGCACGGCTTCGGTCGGCGAAAACATCCCCATTGCAGCCGACAATTTTGATGCAATAAAGAAATTTGTACTTGCCAATCAGGTCAATATGGTGGTAGTAGGACCGGAAGATCCTTTGGTAAAAGGCGTCTATGATTTTTTTGTAAATGACGAAGCATTAAAATCCATTCCGGTAATCGGACCTTCTAAAGCCGGCGCTCAATTGGAAGGAAGCAAGGATTTTGCCAAAGCCTTCATGATGCGGCATCATATTCCAACAGCACAGTACAAAAGCTTTACAAAAGAGACGCTTGAACAAGGATATTCGTTTTTGGAGGAGTTGGAAGCTCCATACGTCCTGAAAGCCGACGGACTGGCGGCGGGAAAAGGCGTATTGATCATTTCCGATTTGAAAGAGGCAAAAATCGAATTAAAAAATATGCTGGATGGAAAATTCGGTCATGCGAGTGCGACGGTTGTCATTGAAGAATTTCTTTCAGGAATCGAATGTTCCGTTTTCGTTCTTACGGATGGAAATTCCTTCAAAATTCTTCCTGTTGCCAAAGATTACAAACGGATTGGAGAGAAAGATACCGGATTAAATACCGGCGGAATGGGCGCTGTTTCCCCTGTTCCTTTTGCGGATGACGTTTTTATGAAAAAGGTGGAAGAACGCATTATCATTCCGACCATCGAAGGGCTGAAAAAAGAAAATATTTGCTATAAAGGTTTTATTTTCATTGGATTAATAAATGTAAAAAATGAACCGCTTGTCATTGAATACAATGTTCGAATGGGAGATCCGGAGACAGAGGTTGTTGCACTTCGCATACAATCTGATCTGGTAGATCTTCTCGAAGGTGTGGCGACCGGCACATTATCCGAAAAGAAACTGGAAATTGACAATCGTTCGGCTGTTACCGTGATGCTCGTCTCAGGCGGTTATCCCGAAGCATACGAAAACGGGAAAGAAATTACCGGATTAAACCAAGTGAAGGATAGCATTGTTTTTCATGCGGGAACGAAGTCGGAAAACGGAAAACTGCTGACCAACGGCGGTCGTGTCATGGCTATCAGTTCATACGGGCAAACAAAAGAGGAAGCTCTTGCCGTCTCTTTTGAAAATGCGAAACGAATCAATTTTGATAAGAAATATTTCCGTTCGGATATTGGATTTGATTTATAAAAGGAAGATAAGTGCCGCATAGAAGATTAATAGATATTATAGCGCCAAATGCAAAGAACATTTCATTTTGCATCCTACTTTCCCTTCTTTTATGGTACGATATATTTTTACCGCAAACTGAGGGCATTTCCGGGATTATTTCCACTCCTGTACAATCCCCTTTATTTAGCTTAATAGAAACGTTTCTTCCTCCCGGCAGTTTGTTGGGAAAAATAACAGGATTGCTCCTTTACTTGCTTCTCTGTTTTATGCTTCTGAGGCTGAATGAAGTTTTTTCTTTTATCCACGTCCGTACAATACTTCCGTTTCTTTTCTGTCTGATAAGCGGAGGCGTGCTGTTGCGTCCGCATCTCCTTTCTCCGGGTATAATCGTTGCCCTGCTGGTACTTTCGTCCGTTTTTTACTCGTTCAAATTGTTGACCAAAGAAGAACCTAAATATGCTTTCAATGCTGCATTGCTGTTGCTCACGGCGGCACTTTTTTCTCCCTCTTGTGTTTGGTTGCTGGTTATATTCTGGCTGTTCGCTTATGGGAGTAATGTTCTTTCTTTCAGGGTATTTCTTGCTTCTTTGCTGGGCGCCTTAACACCGGCGCTTTATGCTTATGTCGGTTCTTGGATTGCAGATATCGGTTTTGGGATTGCAGACAGCCAATATCTTTTGCAGGCGTATATGCAAGAGAGTTTTAAGCTATCTGCCGTTGACTTTAACTTTTCTCCACAGAAAACCGCTTATTTGATATTCACAGGTTTTTTAATCTTATTGTCTCTTGTCGATTATATGCTCGTCCGTTCGCAAGAAAACATCAAACCGAGAAAGGAATTTTCTCACATCATCATGCTCTTCTTGGCAACATTGGGTTTGATTATCCTTTCTGTCCCCGATTCAGGGACGCTGCTTTGGTTGTCGATTGTTTTCGGGAGCTTTTTATTGGGGCGATTCTTTTCTCTGAAAAATAACCGCTTTACCAAAGTATTATTATTCGTATATTTCGGAAGTTCTCTTTTATTGCTCTTCTATAATTGATTCAGGATGGAAGAATTTGCAGCGTATGGCTATTTCGGGCTTTTTCTCGCCTCTTTCCTTGCAGCGACGATATTGCCGCTTAGCTCGGAAGTCGTTTTGAGTATCTTGCTGGGTTACGGACTTAATCCGGTTGCCTGCCTGCTCTGGGCTTCTATCGGGAATACGCTGGGCGGAATGACCTGTTACTGGATCGGATTGCTGGGCAAAGTGGAATGGATGGAAAAGTACCTGAAGATAAAATATGAAAAGGTAGAAAAAATGCAGCGTTGGATGCAGAATAAAGGCGCTGTATTAGCGTCGCTCACATTTCTGCCCGTAATAGGCGATGTGATAGCCGTCGCTCTCGGATTTATGCGGAGCAATGTCTGGTATGTTCTCCTGTTCATGTTTATTGGGAAAACAATACGTTACATTGTTTGGATGCAAATCCACTTTGCGGTTTTTGGATAACAGACAAATTATTTGTATTTTTGTCAATTAGTAAACAGTAGACGAATATGAAAATAACAAAATTTTTATTAATAGTTTTTCTTCTTTCGGGAGTTGTTCTTTCTTCTTGCAAAAAAGATGAAGAAAAAGACAATACGGTTACCGATGATCCCCGTATACGCACAATGAGCATCAACGGGCTTACCGCTACTTTTGTGGTAAACGATGTGGAAGGATTAATCTTTAACTATGACTCCCTCTCTTATGGGACAGCCGTAAATAAACTGCGTCCGGAATTTACCGGACATGGCGGAAAACTTTCTTTTCAATACAAATATGGAAATGGAGAGTGGAGGGAATTTTCTAATGATACATTGGACTTTTCTTTCCAGCGTGTATTCTTTAAATCAATTGCGCCCGATTCCAGCTATACAAAAGAATATAGAATAGAAGTCCGCGTTCACAAATACGATGTAGAGGCTTTTACATGGAAAAAAAATGAAAAAACGCTTCCCGTGCAAGGAAAGGTAGTTTCTCAAAAAGCCGTTTTTTATGGTCAAAAATATTATTTCTTCTATCGCAACGAGGCGGATAAGAGCTATGTAATAACCTCGGAAGATGGGGACAATTGGATAGAAGCGGGCGAAATTGCCATTAACGATCCGGATTGGACAACATTAACTTCAATGTATCAGTCGGTTACGTTCGCCGTACAGGCAGCGGGAGAACTTTATGTTTGCGACGATCTGTCGGATGGAAATTTCTCTTTTAGACCGTTTGACACCGAATTGCCTGAAGGCGTTACCCTGCAAGTTCCCCTTTTTACATTGGGAGATAATTTCTGGGTAATCGCGAAGGAGGCGGATCACTCTTTCCTCTACTCGTTGACGGAAGGAGGAGAGTATCAAAAAGGAGTATCATTGCCTTCGGGTACGCCGGTTGAGAACATAACGACCTTCGTCTCTCCGTCCGGTTCTACGACTATCGGATACATTTTCGGAGGAAAAAACGCCAATGGAAACGGTACGGCTTGGGGAATCGACGTAAACGGAAACATCATAGAACTGACTTCAAACCCGTCTGCGCTTCCTGCCTTGAGTTATCCGACGCCTCTTTTCTTCGGGAGCAGATTGTATCTTGCGGGAGGGGTGACCTCCGGGAACTATTCCAACCGGTTTTATGCTTCTCCAAATTCGGGCGTTGCCTGGTCGAATGATACGCATAAAATTTTACCGGCTCAGCTTGCAAAAGGTTCTATTTTTGAATATGAACGGAATAAGATCATTCTTATCGGCGGAGAAAACAGATCGGGATTCTCGCCAAATGTATGGAAAGCCGTTCTCAACCAGGAAATTCTGGATGATATAATACTCAATCGCAATTAAAATATGAGAAAAATAATAGGCATCGGCGAAACTGTCTTCGACATCCTGTTTAAAAACAACCAGCCCGTCGTCGCTAAACCGGGAGGTTCTATCTATAATGCGATGATCTCCTTGGGAAGGATGAAGCAATCTGCTGTTTTTATCAGCGAAATAGGCGAAGACCGTGTTGGAAAGATCATCAAGGATTTTCTGGAGGAAAACGAAGTTTCTACTAAATGCATGTATACTTTCGACAAAGGGAAAACCACTCTGGCGCTGGCTTTTCTGGATGAACAACAAAACGCGGACTATCTTTTCTACAAAGATTATCCTGTCGACAGGTTGGATTATATCATGCCCGAAATCAATGAAAACGACATTGTGCTGATCGGTTCGTTTTTCGCCTTAGACCCTGTTTTGCGGGAAAAACTGTTGGAAATCCTGCAATTCGCCCAATGTAAAAAAGCGATTATTTACTATGATGTGAATTTCCGGAAAACGCATGTTCACGAAGTGCGTCATTTGATGCCTGCAATACTGGAAAATTTTGAGTTTGCCGATATTATCAAAGGTTCCGAAGAGGATTTTGAAAACATTTATAATGAGCATGATGTCACGCAAGTCTATAAAGAACATATAGAATTTTACAGCAAAAATTTTGTCTATACGCAAGGAGAAAAGGGGGCGACTGTTTTCGGCAAGAATTTCCACAAGGAGTATCCTATCAATCCGGTTATTCCGGTAAGCACCGTAGGCGCCGGAGACAGTTTTAATGCAGGATTTATTTACGGCTTGATCAAGCAGCAAGTAACGCTAAATGACCTTAAAAATGGCGTTCCAGAAGAGAAGTGGGATAAAATAGTGAAGTGTGCGGTTGATTTCTCCGCTTTTGTTTGTACTACTTACGATAATTATATTTCTACTGAGTTTGCGGAGGGGTATTTGGGGGTATGATAAAAGTCCCATTTTTACAATGGTAAAGTCCCCGATGAAATGACCCTGCATGAGGGCGTTATCTCCCTATTGTTTTTTATATAGCAGCCTAATTTTCGGCTCACCCGTAAAAGTTGTGGGGAGCAAAAGTCCGAAGGACTTACATGTGGATAACCCCTTGCAAGCCGTAGGGCAGCTCGGGGTATCGGAGTAAGAGCCCCTCCTCCCCCGAACTCCGAAGGAGTTCAACTATCTACCCAAAACCATTTATCATCCAAATCTATGCCTTGTTCTTTGAAAAACCGCCTGATTTCGTCTTGAAAACTCTCTTTTCTGTGGTGTTCTTGTTGATTTTTGATATACTCGATTATTATATCTCGCTCTTTATATGAATAAGTTAATGCACAATATTTTATGCCCCAACCTCTGAAATCAGGAAAAAACCCCGATTCTTTCATCCATTTAGAGGACGATACCTTTATTTCCTTTATATAATCTGACAAAGCAACCGATGGGTGCAAATCGGAAAGAATATGAACGTGCTCTTCCATACAGTTGATACGAAACAAAACACATTTTTTGTTTTTGATAATACCCCAAATATATTTTTTTAAATTAGTGGAATGTTCTTGATTGATAGTTTTTTTGCTGGATTTGGTGCGAAAAACAATGTGATACAGGATTTGACGGTAGGCAGACATAAGTTGATTTTTTTTGCAAATATAAGCATTTTTTGTTGAACTCCTACGGAGTTCGGGGGAGGAGGGGCGGTTTGCTCCGATACCCCGAGCTGCGCCTTCGGCTTGCAAGGGGTTATCCACATGTAAGTCCTTCGGACTTTTGCTCCCCACAACTTTTACGGGTGATCTAAAACAACCTCTTAATACTCCTGATTCTCAAAATAATTATCATCAATATTCAAATTATCCAATTCGTCATCATCAAACTCTTCATCGTCGCTCATACCCAATTGAAAATCGTCGGATTCGAAAAATGACATTCCTTTTTTCTCAGCCGCCGGATTATCCATAAACAGGTTATCCAACGCCTGAGCAGGGGCGGCTCCTTTTGCCGCTTTACAAATTGCCTTTTCCAAATCTATTCCGGGAATTATCTCCTTAAGTTCCATAAAAAACGCCCGCTCGTTCAAATAATCGAAAACGAACATTAATTTTTGATCTTCATCCGAAATAAACTCTTCCAGCTTGGTCTCCGACATAACCAGATTATCAAACTCCGAAGAGGTGTCCATCTCTATCAGTGTTATCTCCTGTTCTTTTTCCCAATAATCGTTACAGATAAAGAAAGAAGTCATCTGATCCTTCGTATATTGGACCGAATCCAGGATAATATCGTTCAATTCCAAAAACGTAGCCTCCGAATCAACCTGTATTTCCCTCATGAAGTCGTCTGCTTCATCCGATAATAGAATAAATCTGAATACCATAATCTTTTATAAATTTTGGCGTAAATATAGTAATAATTTTTGCAAAAGAAGCAGATTAATAATCCAATGTCGTTTAGTTAAGACTGAAAATATTGAGAATTAATATATGTAGCGCATTTCTTTATTCCCGTTAGGGATTATCGCTCGGTAGAAAAGATGCGTTCGAACGATATTTGCATTCCGTTAGGAATGCAACCTTATTACAATATATATGTTGCATACCTAACGGCATGCGGGGCGTTGTTTATCATCTTTTCTACCGAGCGATAATCCCTACGGGATTTTTCTTTCCCAGTCTTAACTAAACGACATTGGATTAATAATCTGCCTTTTATCCTTATTTCAAAACCCCCTCAATTGCCTCTACACTCTGCCTCATCCCTTTGTCGATGTCCAGCAAGTCTGTAATCGTCTTACACGCATGCAACACTGTGGCGTGGTCACGGTTTCCTATCTGTTCGCCAATCGAAGAGAGCGAGTTTTTAGTGTATTTGCGAGCGAGGTACATCGCTATCTGACGGGCTTGCACCACCTCTCTTTTTCGCGATTTTGTCTGAATGTCCTTTATATTCAGGCTATAGTATCCGCATACCGCCTCCTGAATGGAGATTACATTAATTGTCTTTTCCGTAACATTAACCGATTTACTGATTACCCGCTGGGCAAGATCCGTATTGATCTCCGCTTTTGTCAGCGTCGATTGCGCCAGCAGCGAAATAAGGACGCCTTCCAGTTCGCGCACATTGTCCTTCACCTTCTCGGCAATGTAATTTATTACGTTTTCAGGAATCACCAATCCGTCGGCTTTCACCTTATTCCGTAAAATGATTTTTCTCGTTTCAAAGTCAGGAGTTTCCAATCCTGCATGCAATCCCCACTTGAAACGGCTCAAAATACGCTGATCCAGCCCTTGCAGTAAATTAGGAGAGCGGTCGGAAGTCAGCACCAACTGCTTTCCGGATTGATGCAAGTGGTTGAAAATATGGAAAAAAGTATTTTGCGTGCCCGTTTTTCCTGCAAAATCATGAATATCATCAATAATCAACACATCAATCATTTGATAAAAATTCAAGAAATCGTTCGCCGTATTATTTCTCACGGCATCAGTGTATTGTATCTGAAATTTGTTGGCGTTTACATACAAGATATTTTTATCCGGATGCAACTCTTTTGCCGTCAATCCGATAGCGTGAGCCAAGTGGGTTTTCCCCATTCCCGAACCGCCATAGATAAAGATCGGATTAAACGCTGTTTTTCCCGGATCCTTGGCAACGGCTAATCCTGCCGATCTTGCCAATTGATTGCAAGAGCCCTCTATAAAAGAATCAAATGTGTAAGTCGGATTTAACTGGGAATCTATTTTCTGATGATTCCGGACGGAAAAAGGGTCAAAACCGGCGTTTGCCGCAGCGGATGGTTGCAACATACGCCCACCATCATAATTTATGGTAGTCTTTCCGGTGTTCTCCATCAGCACAGTATACTTCAACTTAGTCCCTTTACCCATTACACGGGTAAGCGTCGCTTTCAAAAGATTAAAATATTTTTCCTCCAAATATTCATAAAAGAACATACTTGGCACTTGAATGGTAATGGTATTATTTTCCCATTTTTGTGGAACAATCGGTTGAAACCATGTATTAAATACGTCGTTTGGCACATTATCTTTTATGATACTCAGACATTGGCTCCACAATTTTACATGCTCCGGAGTTATCTCATAATGTTCTTTCATAATTGCAAAGAAAAAAAATTAAAAATTGACGAGGACAAAATTTCAAATATTTTTTTGAAAAAAAAAACACGTTAAAATTTGGTGCATTCAAAGATGCATAATTAACTAATATACAGGAGATTAAAATAATCTGTTAATTGTCAATGCCTTATATTTTTTAATATAAAATAATTCGCTGAAAAATAACGGATTAATAAATATAATGCATTTTTAACACAAAAGTCGAAACCCTTAATATTGAACAGGTTTCAATGCCTCAAAAAGCTAATTGTTAATTTTAATATTTAGAATAAATCTAAATAAACTACTTCTTATCCGATTTCCCAAATACAGAAAAATGGATGTATCTTTTCGGATTTGCTTTCAGGTCCAACAATAGATTGTTGGCGCTTTCCATCGTATTATTGAGATTGTTATAAAACAATTTATCATTGATTAGCAAGCCAATAGAGCCTTCGCCATTATTTATCTTATCCGAAATCATTTGCAGGTTGGACAATGTATGATTCACGCTCTGCATGGTTGCATAAAAATCTATTGCGCTCAGGTTTTGACTTATTTTTGAGAAATCGGTCGTAATCGTATTTACATTTTTAAGGATGACAGGAACATCGTTTTTCAGCGCAATGGAGGTCGACTCCAAATTAGCGGTCAAGCGTTGTATATTCCCAAGCGATTTCTCTATTGAGTTATCCCTCGCAATCATGCTCAATGAATGAGACAAAGAATCGAGCTGCGGAATAATACTTTGTATCCGGGGCATAATCTCTCCTACTACGGCAGACATCATTCCGTCGTCTATTATCGTTGGTATGGTATCGCCCTTTCTAAAGAAAATGCCGGGTACTTCGGTGTGCAAATCCAACGATATGTTGGCGCCTCCCAGCAATTCGGTCCGCAGGACAGCTTTCGAGCCTACCGGAATCCTTAATTGGTCATCAACCTGCAACACAACAACTACGCCGTCTTTCGGATCGTCATAATTGTAAATAATCGACTTCACCAACCCTACCTTATATCCTCTGATCGTAACCGGATTGGATGCAACTAATCCCTCTACCCTATCAAATTTTGCATAATAATAGTTTGTCGGATTAAAAATATTAATTCCCTTCAAGTAATTGATTCCAAAATAGAGAATCACAATCGTTGCGATCACTAACATGCCAATTTGGAGCTCCCTGCTGAATTTAATTTTCATATATAAATGAATTGAAAGTTATTTTAAATAAGTCCGCGCTTGTATTGGGGGCAGCTTTTTCCCATCTTTGAAAACAACAATAAATGCATCTTTGAAATTTTTTTGCACCTCTTTTCTGACTTGTAAAATCTCCGCATAAGTAGCGGTTTCCCCGTACATGTACTTGTAAACCTTGTTTTCGTAATATTCCATTATCGGGTCATATTTCTTAAATTCTTTACTGTCCAACGGCATCTTTTTGCTTGAAACATGAATTTGAACCCAGTAGCGGATTTCCGGCGGGGCTGTATCTTTTTTTTCCTCTTTGGTATTTACATTTTTTTCTTCTTTTTTCGGCTGCTCAACTTCAATTGTCACGATATTCTTTTTCTCGTAACTTGTCTTATAGGCGAGAAATGCATTGTAAATAGCCTTCGCCAGTTCCTTCTGCGATTTTTCCTTACTCAGGTAGGCTTCTTCCGCCTGATTGGAAAGATACCCCAGCTCGACCAGAATGCTCGGCATAGTGGTGTACTTAAGCACCAGAAAGCCGCCTTGCTTCACTCCTCTGTCACTACGGCTGCAAATGGTTTTAAAATGGTCTTGCACATGAGAAGCCAAATTGATGCTCTGATCCATAAATGCAAATTGCGTTAAATCGAACATGATATAGGATTCGGAAGATTTGGGGTCAAATCCTTCATAGCGGGTCTTGTAATCTTCTTCAAACAAAATAACGGAGTTCTCTATCTTCGCCAACTCCATACTGGCGGCGGAAGAGCCGACTACGAATGTTTCGGCGCCGGATGCCGCCTTGCTTTTTGCCGCATTGGTATGGATGGAGATGAAAATATCTGCTTTCGCTTTATTGGCTATACGCGGACGCTCGTCCAACGGAACGAACTCATCTGTTTTCCGGGTATAAATAACCTCTACGTTCTTCTCTTTTTCCAGTAAGGCGCCGAGTTCGAGCGCTACGGCAAGGTTGATTTTTTTCTCTTGCAGTTTCAATACGGAACCGACCGCTCCGGGGTCTTTTCCTCCATGACCGGGGTCAATAACTACTACAAATTTCTTTTCCGCAGCTACCAAACCGTCTGAAATTGCACAGCAACCAAATAAAAACAGCCATAAAAAAGAAAAAAATTTCATCACGAAAATTTCATTATGATTGACTTGCAAATTTAAAAAAAATACACTAAAAAATAGAATGAACGCCCTTTTCATTCTATAAAAAAGATTAAATGCGGGCTTTCTTTGCTGATTGTTAGCCAAAATGGCTAAATTTGTAATATTAAATTCGCGGAATATCGTAATGCCTAAGTTGCTTATATATAAACACATAATTCGTACTATATTTTTCTTCGTTTCTTTTTTTCTATCTTCTTTTTCTCTTTTGCACGCTCAAAACGAAGAAGATGGTCCAAAAAAACAAACGCAAGATTCTATCTTAACTGCTGCTGTTCTTAAAGATTCTATCTCAATTACTGCTCTTCTTAAAGATTCTATCTTAACTACTATCCCTCCTAAAGATTCTATAAGTGGTAAGCCTCCCAAAAAATCGTCAGAAACCCTTGATTCCGAGGTGATTTATTCAGCAAGAGATTCTATTATTTTCTATGCCGGCGGGTTGGCATACCTGTATGGCGACGCAAAGGTTAATTACGAAAAGATGGAATTGACAGCCGACAACATACGGATCAACATGGACAGCAGCACCGTTCAGGCGAGGGGAAGAATTGATTCTCTCGGTGCGTTGGTCGACGCGCCTTTATTTAAAGATGGAGGCGATCAGTATGAATCCAAAACGATGGATTATAATTTCAAAACGAAACGAGGATTTATACGCGGGGTCATTACGAAGCAAGGCGACGGATTTATTACCAGCGAAAGAGCGAAAAAACTGGAAGATAATGCGTTTTTAATGATCGACGGAAAATATACGACATGCGATAACCACGAGCATCCGCATTTCTACTTAAACCTGACAAGGGCAAAAGTGAGACCCAAGGAATTTGTCGTTGCCGGTCCTGCCTACCTGGTGATTGCGGATGTGCCTTTACCGCTGATTTTGCCGTTCGGCTATTTCCCGTTTACCGAGGATTATTCTTCCGGATTGCTTATGCCGTCGTACGGGGAAGAGAGCACCAGAGGCTTTTTCCTGAGAAATGGCGGCTATTATTTTGCTTTGAGCGATTATTATGACCTGGCGGTTCGCGCCGACATATACTCCAAAGGGTCGTGGGGACTGAACGGAACTTCAAAGTACCGGAAAAGGTATAAATACAACGGCAATGTTCACCTTAGCTATATGGTCACCGTCATGGGCGAACAAACACTTCCCGATTATAGTAAAAGCAATGACTTGAAAGTACAGTGGACGCATTCGCAGGATCCAAAGGCAAATCCATTCAGTACATTCTCGGCATCGGTCAACTTTTCATCCGTATCATACAATAAAAACAGTATAGATGCCCGTTACAACCCTAATACTTTCGGAGAAAACAACAAATCGTCGAGTATAAATTACAGCTATCGTTTTCCCGAAAGCCCATTTTCCGTTTCGGCTAACATAACTGTCAACCAGCGCCAAAGCGACTCTACCCTTGCGCTGACCTTGCCGAACCTCCGCCTTGACATGTCGAGGATATATCCGCTCAAGCTTACCAACCGGATCGGGAAGGAAAGATGGTATGAGAAAGTATTCCTTACTTATAACTCCAATTTCAGCAATAGCATTACCACCAAGCAGGACAAGCTGTTAGGCGCTAATTTTTTGACTGATTGGAATAACGGATTCAGACATCAGTTAAGCTCCGGCTCGTCGTATAATGTGCTGAAATATTTGGTGGTATCTCCGGGCGTAAGCTATACCGAAAAGTGGTATTTCAAAAGAATCGAAAGGTATTGGGATTGGGAGCATAATACCGTTGCAGATAGTATTCCCGGTTCGTCTCTCCCATTTTACCGGATAAACAACTTTGATGCAAGAATTGACCTCAATACCCAACTATTCGGTTTTTTCAAGCCGATTCCGGCGATATTCGGGAAAAAAGTGGACATGATACGCCATGTATTTCAGCCCACGGCAGGACTTTCATGGAGTCCCGAAATGAACAGACCCTTCCCCAATCTTCCAAGGCAAGACTATTTCGGGACGTATGACCGACCCGTACCTTTCCATCCGGACTCTACCACCGCCAATCCGTTCGGATATTTCGACGGCAGCGTGTTCGGAGGTCCGTCCAGGGGACGCAACGCAAGCGCCAACTTCAGCGTAAGCAACAACGTGGAAATGAAAGTTACCTCCAAAAGGGATACCACCGGATTTAGAAAAATCACATTGATAGACAACCTGTCTGCAAGTGCAAGCTACAATTTTCTTGCCGATTCGCTCAACTGGTCGGACATTTCCTCCAGCATGCGCCTGAGATTCACAAAAAGCCTGTCGCTTATGATTAACGCCAATTTCACTCCATACGTTTATCAACTGAATGAATTCCAGAATCCGGTAAAAATGAATATTACCGAATGGGAAAGAAACGGGCGGCTGGCAAGGATGACAAGTGTACGGACTGCTTTCGGCTACTCCTTTTCAAACGATACTTTCAAGCGAAAGCCGGCAAAACAGGAGAAGAAAGAGGAGGAAGAAGAGACGGAAAAAGAGGAGGAAAAGACAGTGAGCAAGGAAAACACGGGGTTTGACGAACACGGGTATGCGAAGTTCAAAATGCCTTGGTCGTTCCGGTTTGATTACTCCATTAGCTATGCCGATTATACTTTCGACAAGGAGAAAATGGAGTTCCTCAAAAAAACGAATCAATCGCTCAATTTTTCCGGAAGTGTTTCATTCTCAAAAAACTGGAATTTCAATTTCAGTTCGGGATATGATTTCGATGCAAAACAAATATCCTACTCCTCTTGTGGAATTTCGCGGGATTTGCACTGCTGGACAGCTTCGCTGAACCTTGTTCCTTTCGGACCTTACAGGTCATACTTCTTCCTGATCCGAGTGAAATCTTCGCTATTGCAGGATTTAAAATGGGAACAACGAAACGATCCGTTGGAAAGTCCGATGTGGTATTGATTTTGGTGAAAAATTATTTTGAGGTGCCAGTCCAATAAAGTCCGAAGGACTTACATGTGGATAACCCCTTGCAAGCGTAGCGCAGCTCGGGGTACGGAATCCTGACATACCGAAACTACGTAGTAGTTCAACTCCTTCGGAGTTCGGGAAGAGGCGCGTGATCTTCTTACCCCGAGCTGCGCTACGCTTGCAAGGGGTTATCCACATGTAAGTCCTTCGGACTTTATTGGACTGGCACCTCAAAATAATATTTCGTCTTGATTTTTTATTTACTATCTTTGCACGCCGAAAAACTTGTACGTTAATATGCCAAAAACGGGAGATAATATAACGAGCCGAAGAATCTTGCTAAAAGCAGGAACGTGGTTTTTTCTATTTAATGCCGTCTTTATTCTGTTGCTTTCGATTCGTTATTTTTCATTGATTCCCGATACATTTATCTCCGGCAATAAGTTTTATCTCTTTTCTCTGACACTCAGCCATTTCGTTTTTTTAAGCTTTATTCCTTTCTTCTTCCTGTACACTCCGGTCGCTATTTTGACAAAAAACAAACGGATAAGTATGATTTGCGCAGTGATAGGAATTACGCTGTTGTTGCTTGTTCTGGTAGTCGATTCGTATGTATTTTCCCTGTATCGATTTCACATAAACAAATTTGTCATCGAACAGGTTTTAGGACCGGATGCCGGTCAGGTCTTTGAGATTCCTTTTGTATTATACCTGTTGGTGGGTGTGGGGTTGGCGTTCGTGATACTGACCGAGATTTATCTTTTTCGTTTGGCTTATTGGGTGGCAAATAAAAGCCGGATGTTGTATTTATACGCTATTTGTGGATTGTTGCTCGCTTTCGGGTTATTCGCCCAAATCATGCACGCTTACGGCGAAGCTACCGGCGACAGGACGATAACGGGAATAGACAAATATTTTCCGCTTTGTTCGCCGTTGAACGCAAATAAGTTATTGTCTGCCGTTGGGGTAGAGGTCGAAAAAGATATTATTGTGACCGATTTCAAAGATAAAACATATTCTTATCCCAAAACGGCGCTAAACACTTCCCCTACAGGTAAAAACATCGTGTTAATTGTTTTGGATTCATGGCATTACCAGACGCTGGACAGTATAATATCGCCTAATTTATACCGGTTTGCACAAAGGAGTTCGTCGTTTACCCACCATTCCAGTGGCAGTAATGGGACTCGAACCGGCATTTTTTCCCTCTTCTTCGGGTTGCCGGGAATGTATTGGGACGATTTTCGCGAAAAACAAATCAGTCCTGTAATAATTGACGAATTGAAAAAGAATCATTACGACATAAAACTCTTTCCAAGCGCTTCCCTCCGCAACCCTCCGCTGGATAAAAATGTTTTTGTCGCCGTTGCCGATCAATGCTCGGCGACAAAGGGACTCAACGCATGGCAACGCGATAGAGCTTTAACCGACAATTTTTTATCGTTTTTGAAAAGCAGAAATGAAACGTCCAAACCGTTTTTTTCCTTTTTGTTTTACGATTCATTGCACAGTATGATTATGCCCGAAGGTTATAAACCGGTGTTTACTCCAACGTGGGCTTATCCTAAATACGAATCGTTGGGAAAAAATGTCGATCCTACCGAGTTTTTCAATCTGTATAAAAACATGGTGCGTTATCTGGACAATATTTTTGGAGAATTAATCGCGGAAATGGAGTCCAAAGGATTGCTCGAAAACACGATTATCGTCATAACAGGCGATCACGGGCAGGAGTTTGACGACAACAAGAAAAATTTCTGGGGGCATAACGGAAATTTCTCCGACGCCCAAATACGAACGCCTTTCATTTACTACTCGGAGGAAAGGGAACCGCAGGTTTACCACCATTGGACGAACCATTATGACATGGTTCCAACATGGATGCAGGATGTTTTTTCGGTACAAAATCCGGCAAGCGATTATTCCATCGGAAAATCCCTGTTCGACACAAGCAAGCGCGAGTTTCATCTGGCGGATAGTTATATCGCCTTCGGGATAATTGATACATTGGGGACAATTACCAATATATATTACGACGGGGAATATGAGATTCTGGATAAAAACCTGAATGAACTGCAAGAGGCTGATCTTGATGCGCAGTTGTATGAAAAGGCGATGGGGTTGATTACTTCTTTTTATGCGGAATAAGTTTATACCGTTTACGCTATTTTTATTTTATACCGTTGATAAAAAAACAGCAATTATATTTGTTATTTTCTTATTTTGTATTAAATTTGTCATTTACTTTGCATAATAAAACAATACTTTTTGTATAGTTGCATTATTTCTACACATCAAAAAATAAAAACTGAATATCATGGAAATACTAAAAGAAAATGAAGCAAGAAAGCGTCGCACAAAAAAGGAATTGAGCGAAATTATATGGAATGCATTTGAACGCTTAGTAATAAAAGAAGGTTTTAACGGTGTTACGTTAATTAAACTAGCGCGTGAAGCAAACGTTGAGCCGCCTGTTATTTACAATCGTTTCGAGGACGAAGATGACTTGTTTGAACAATATGTCAAACAAAACGATTTTTGGCTGAACAATACAGCAAATATAAACCCCGAATTAAGCCCAAAAGAAAACATTGTAAAAATATTTACCGATTTGATTGACAATTTATATGACAATGAAATTATGCAACGTATTTTGCTGTGGGAACTGAACGACACAAATAAAATAACCCGCCAAATGGCGATGCGGCGGGAATTTGAAAACAGTTTTTTAATCAATTATTACAACAACGGATTGAAAGACAGCAATTTAAATATCAATATGGTTTTTTCAATTATACTTTCAAGTATTTATTACCTTATTCTGCATAGAAAAATATCCACTTTCAGCACGATTAATTTCAACAGGGAAGAGAGCAAGGAAGAATTGAAAAAAACTATGTGCGAGCTGATAAATAATATGTTTTAAGCATGGGGCAAAAAATAGTTTTCAATTGACGGGACGGCTTGAAGTCATCCCGTCAATAAATAAAGAGCCGATTCAGTAAAACAACCTCAGTAGCAACGAGTATCATACAACCTCAAACCTCATTACCTCATTTTAGAAAAAATAAGGCAATGAGGTTTATTGTTATTTATTTCATTTTCAGCTACTGAGGTTGTTTTGTTTTAAAAAAAATAAGGTAAAAATAAGGTTTGTTTTACAGATGAATTTTACGAGCTTCACGAATTTTACCGATGCTTGACGCCGAATGAATAATATCAAGGACTTCAATTCGTTTGGCTGTAATCCGATAAATAATCAGGTGTGCGTCAAGTATAATGTTGCGATATATGCGGCTTTTGGTTGCAAGGTGGCGACATTCGGGATAAGCCAGATAAAAATCGGAAAGCGTATCTAAAGACTTTCTTATTTTTTGCCTGTAACATTCTGCCTGAAAATACCCAAAAATGTTAAGTGTGTATTCATAGATATTTTCACGACTTAAGTTAAACTCCCAACTGACTACGTACGGTTTGCGAGTAATTTTTTCCTCCATATTTCAAATTTTCTATCGGCTTCCTCAATGTCCATAAATTCCCCCTCCTCAATGCGATGGAAATGCTCCCACCACTCCTCCTGCGTACCATGAAACGGAACATTGGGATTCCATTCACCGGAAGAGATGTTTTCGGAAGTTGTCGTCCGGTAAGCCATAGCGGGTTCGCTAACAAACAGCGGCTCATTTTCGGGGATGTCATACGATTTATCTGTCATAGCACATTTTTTTACATCCTACAAATATACGAAAAATATTTTTTTTGAAAAACGAAAAATTTTTGCTTTTTTTGTACTCATTTTTGCAGGCTCATATTTTTTGAAGAAATTATGAAGCGGGAAAGTAGTTTATTCATTTAACACTATATTAAAATAAACAATTATGATTTATTCTCACGAAGTAGAACACATGTGTGTTGTGAAAAAAGGAGCAAATCATGCTTCTGCACCTATACCGGAAGAAGGTAAATGGGTAAGAGCAAAAGAAGTGAAAGACATTTCGGGTTTGACTCATGGTATTGGTTGGTGTGCTCCTCAACAAGGAACATGTAAACTGACATTGAACGTAAAAGACGGTATTATTCAAGAGGCGCTGGTTGAAACAGTAGGTTGCTCGGGTATGACTCACTCGGCTGCTATGGCTTCCGAAATCCTTCCGGGAAAAACAATCCTCGAAGCGTTGAATACCGACTTGGTTTGCGACGCTATTAACACAGCGATGCGCGAATTGTTCCTTCAAATTGCTTACGGACGTACTCAATCGGCTTTCTCCGAAGGCGGACTTCCTATTGGAGCCGGATTAGAAGATTTAGGAAAAGGTCTTCGCTCTCAAGTTGGAACGATGTTTGGAACATTGGCAAAAGGTCCTCGTTATCTTGAAATGGCAGAAGGTTACTGCACACGCATGGCGTTGGATGCCGACGGCGAAGTAATCGGTTACGAATTTATCCACCTTGGAAAATTCATGGACGATGTGAAAAAAGGAACGGATGCCAACGAAGCGCTTAAAAAAGCAACAAGCACTTACGGTCGCTTTGCCGATGCTGCTAAATACATTGACCCAAGACACGATTAAAATAGGAGGAAACAAGAAATGGCAAAAAGAGAAATAAAATTTGAAAGTCAAGACCGTAGAATTAATAACATCAATAAAGTGTTGAATTCTTACGGCATTAAAGATATAGCAGAAGCAGAAGCTATCTGTCTGGCAAAAGGCATTGACGCTTACCAAATTTGCGAAGAAACACAACCTATCTGTTTCGAAAATGCCAAATGGGCTTACGTAGTAGGCGCTGCTATCGCAATCAAAAAAGGCTGTAAAAATGCCGCTGATGCAGCTGAGGCTATTGGTATCGGTTTGCAAGCATTTTGCATAGCAGGCTCTGTGGCTGACGATCGTAGCGTAGGTATCGGACACGGAAACCTGGCTGCCCGTTTGCTTCGCGAAGAGACAAAATGTTTCGCCTTCCTTGCGGGACACGAGTCTTTCGCCGCCGCCGAAGGAGCAATCAAAATTGCCGAAATGGCAAACAAAGTGCGTAAAGAACCTTTGCGCGTTATCCTGAACGGTCTTGGAAAAGACGCAGCTATGATTATCTCACGCATCAACGGTTTCACTTACGTGCAAACTCAATTCGACTATTACTCAGGCGCTTTGAATGTAGTGAATACAAAAGCCTATTCAAACGGTCTTCGCGCCAAAGTGAAATGCTACGGCGTGGACGATGTTCGCGAAGGTGTTGCTGTAATGCGCGCCGAAGGAGTAGACGTATCTATCACAGGTAACTCTACCAACCCAACCCGTTTCCAACATCCTGTTGCCGGTACATACAAAAAAGAGTGTATGGAAAACGGCAAGAAATACTTCTCAGTAGCATCAGGTGGCGGTACGGGACGTACTTTACATCCGGATAATATGGCTGCCGGTCCGGCTTCTTACGGAATGACGGATACGATGGGACGTATGCATGGGGATGCTCAGTTTGCCGGTTCTTCGTCTGTTCCTGCACACGTGGAGATGATGGGATTCCTTGGAATGGGGAATAATCCGATGGTAGGGGCTACTGTTGCAGTAGCGGTTTCTATTGAGGAAGCGAGTAAGTAAGAAAAATTTCTTAGTATATAATGAACTCCTGTGATGAAGATTGCAGGAGTTTTTGTTTTATGCGCACTGCATTTTTGGCACCGAGAACAGATTTTCATGTTGAACGTCCCCTATAATTCGGTTTTTATTTTACCTTTGTAACGTTTTGCAATGAACACAGGAAAAAGTTGAAATAAACTGAAAAAATTTAATCAAAGTTTTATGCAATTAGATAAAAATGGGATAGCAGTAGGCGATGCCTCCGAAGACAGAAAAGCGCGAAAAAAGTTTATCAAAGAATTTTATAAGGTTTGGAGTAGATTAAACCCAACAAAACAAATTTTCAATAAATCTTTAAATGAATATGTTAGCGTAAAACACATATCCGTAGAAGAAACTTCCGGACAAGCATCCCTAAAATACACATCAACTTTTGCGATATTGTTTTTATCTGAAATTTTGGAAAACGCCACTATAAAAGGAGCTCCACAGAATGCTAATCCTGAAAAATGCAATCAAAAAAGGTTTGAAAAATAATTATTATGGAATATATCAAGCCTGAATTTTGGAAGGTAAAGCTGACCGTTGGCGTAAAAAGAGGCACAAAGGAAAAAGTGCAATATTGCATAACTGCAATAGAAAACGACTAACAAAGTTAGAGCGAACCCTCATAAAATTATTAGTCGTTATTTTTCTATTACAAAGATACGGCAAGTTTTTGAACCGGGAAAATATTTTGATATAAAAAATGAAAGATTCTAAGGTATGGCGTATTACCTATTACCCTCGTTGCCCATAACGTTAGTGAGATATACGTATCATTATCGTATATTTGCGGCTCAAATCGTATCACTTAACCTCTGTTTAGCGAAGAATGGAGGATTTTATTTTGCAATATTGCCTAATAGAGAATCCGCTTCTAAGCAGGAACAACCTCAATACTTACACCATTCTCTTATGCGCACCTATTTCATCCTCAAGAAAGCGCCAGCCTCGGTGAGTGTTTCTACCATGATGGGTACAGTGGTTTTACGTGCCCAATCACGTTGTAATTCACATACGAGTTGCGTAACCGTAGTGAGTTGAGCGCCTGCCTGCGACATACGTTTCAGCGCAGTCTTGTGCGCAATCTCAGATGTACCTCCAACGGCATCGACGATAGGATATACTTCATACCCTTCTTTTAGAGCATCGAGTGTCGGAAGTGAAAGACATACTTCAGTCCACAATGCAGTCATTAGGAGTTTTTTGCGCCCCGTAGTATTGACCGCTTCCCGAAACTCTTTGTCTTCCCAAGCATTAATTGACGTTCTGTCGTATGACGGAACCGAATCCAGCACTTGTCGCAAAACGGGAATCGTGTCGGAATTAATACCGGTAGCTACATTAACAGTCGAGAGGACTATCGGCAGATTGTATCCTTTGGCAAGTTTTACTACCAATGTGATATTCTTAATAAGTTCTGCCCGTGCCATCGAATTAATCGAGTTGACCTGTACAGGCTGATAATCTATAATGATTAATGCCACATTCTCGGGTGTAATCAAATGATCTGTCTTGGGATCACGAATTGGATAACTGCTCACAACTACAATTTATTTAGAAACGTACATTGGTATTTCTATAGCCAGTATTTCAGCATCCGAGGTAGCTTTTATTTCAAAAGAATCAGCTTCGCTAACACCTATAGCATCGCGTCTGTTGAGTACTTGCCTGTTTATTTCAATTTTTCCTTCAAGAACGAAAATATAAACACCATTTCCGGAAAGATGATTGTTGTAATTGGTCGAAGCGCCTGCTTTCAAATCAATTCTCGACAAAAAAGCATCTTGGTTGATCCACAGCACGTTGTCTTCTTTACGCGGACTAACTAATAGTTGCCACTTGCCTTTTCTGCCGGCTTCATCAAACTTTTTTTGTTCGTAGCGTGGTTTAATATCTTTTTCTTTGGGGAAAATCCATATTTGCAAAAAATGGACATTTTCGGTAGGCGAACCATTATATTCCGAATGAGTGAGACCGGTTCCCGCACTCATAACCTGAACATATCCCGTATGAGTAAACTCTTCTGAGCCTGTAGAATCCTTATGTGCTAAAGAACCTTGCAACGGAATGCTTATAATCTCCATATTGTCGTGTGGATGAGTGCCAAAGCCTTCTCCAATTTCAACAATGTCATCGTTTAATACACGCAATGCGCCGAAATGTATTTTTTCGGGATGGTGCCAATTGGCAAAACTAAACGAATGGTGTGTGTCGAGCCATCCGTGATTGGCATGACCTCTTTCATGTGCAGGGTGAAAAATTGTTTTCATAATTCTAATTATTTAGGAGTTGTTTATTTTTTTTAATTTTCTTACATCATTATATGCCGGAGTCGTATCAAAAATATACTGAGCATAAGAACATCGAGGAGTGATTGTATAGTTTTTTTCACGAGCAAATTCGACCGCTTTTTCAATCATTTTTCTTCCTAAACCTTGTCCATCGTATTGGTTGATGACTTCCGTCTGTTCAATCATGAAATGATTGTTTCCCGACCATCTGTACGTCATTTCTCCAACTATTCTATCGCCTTCTACTGCCAGAAAAGAACCCTTTGTGGTTCCGTCTTTTTGTATTATTTCCATATTGTATAGGTTTTTATGTTTTTAATAAACGAGATCAAGGATGTATTGGTTCATTTTTATTGTCAGATTTAGTCTTAACTTTTACAACGAATAGAATTTTACTATTAGTTCAAACAGTTACTTAGTGGAAAAACTTGATTCCGCAAAAGTAGATTATATTTTCCGACGCTGGCGCTGATCTAACTCTTTGTCCACATCAAACTTAATAGTAAATACCCTCAAAATTTTGTTTACTTGTTGTCATTTCAAAAATTAATTGTACTTTTACAATCGAAATATCTAATACATTTTAGATAAAAGTGTTAGAAAATAAAAATTAAATATATGTCTCAATCAGTTAGTAATCAAATATTTGAAAAAATAAAGAAAAAGAGGAGAGGAAAAATATTTTTTGCAGAAGATTTTAAGCATTTCGGAACTGCGGAAAATGTGCGCTTTGTCTTATTTTCTTTATGTAAAAAAAATATTCTTGTTCGACTTGCAACGGGCATATATTATTATCCCAAAACAGATAAAAAGTTGGGATTGGGTGTGTTGTATCCAAGTTATGATGAGGTTGCAAAAGAAATAGCCAAAAGGGATAAGGCTCGCATTGTTCCCACAGGAATTTATGCACTCAATAGATTAGGGTTTTCTACGCAAGTTCCTGCCAATTTTGTATTTCTGACAGACGGCTCGCCGAGAAGAATAAAAATTGGTCCAAGAAAAGGCATTTTGTTCAAACATACCGCACCAAAAAATTTGGCTTTCAAAAGCGATTTGGCAATGTTAATTACATTTGCATTGAAAGAAATAAAAAAAGACAGAGTAACGCCCGAACATTTGGAACGGCTTAAATATATATTGGAAGAAGTGCCGAAAGAAAAAATTTTACAAGACATAAAATTAATGCCGTCTTGGATAAAAGATTTAATATTAAAACTTTATGAGTGATTTTTATAAACTTCCGATAGAACAAAAAACTGCCATTATCAAGCAAGTTGTAAATAAAACAGGATTATATCCGCAAATTATTGAAAAGGACTTGTGGGTTGCAACTTTTCTTCAGCTGATATTTTCATTGCCATTTGCCGACAAATTAGTTTTCAAAGGCGGTACTTCATTGAGTAAAGTTTGGAATGTAATTGAGCGATTTTCGGAAGATATTGACTTGGCTATTGATAGAGGATTATTTGATTTACAAGACGATTTAACTGTAAAGCAAATCAAAAAACTACGCAAACAATCTTCACTTTTTGTGAAAGAAACTTTTTGTCAGGAATTACAAAATGTCGTTGAAAAATATGATTTACAAAACCTTTGCAGCATTGAACCGCAACCCGATGGCGAAGGCGATAAAACTTACCCTGAACCTCGAAAGATATTTATCCGTTATCAATCGTTATTTGACACCTTGCCTTATGTGAAAGCAGAAATTGTGTTGGAAATCGGCGCACGCTCATTGATTGAGCTGACAGAAAAAAGTGAGGTCAAAAGTATGATTTCTGAGAATTCTCCTATTGGAACTACGATTGTTAACTCGCAGATTATTACAGCAATTCCCGAAAAGACATTTATCGAAAAAGCATTTTTATTGCACGAAATCTTTACTTGCGGCAGACGAATGCTCGCAAATCGCAAAAGCCGCCATTTGTACGATTTGGGGAAAATGATGGATAGGGAATTTGCGGTAAAAGCGATTTCCGATAACGAACTTTGGAATACAATACGCCATCACCGAGAGAAATTTACACATATTAACGGAGTTAATTATTCGCAAGATATTCGACCTAATATTTGCTTAATACCGCCCACACAAGTCATTGACGATTGGCGAGAGGATTACAAAATTATGCAAGACACGATGATTTACGGAAATTCACTGACATTTGACAAATTGATAGGTAAAATAAAGCAACTCGAAGAACGAATAAGGCAGACAAACACCAGCACCTTATTCTTTTGACTTAACATTCAAAACATTCATCCCCCATGCAAGAACTAAAAATCTCCACAGCCCAATTCGAGAACAAATCCGGCGACAAAGAATATAATCTTTCCGTCATCGACAAACTATCCCAAAAAGCGGCATCCGAAGGTTCAAAAATCATTGCCTTTCATGAATGTTCAATCACCGGATATACTTTTGCAAGGAATCTGTCGAAGGAACAGATGCTTGAAGTGGCAGAACTTATACCCGAAGGCAGAAGTATTGAAAGATTGACAGCTATTGCATCAAAATACAATATCGTGATTCTAGCGGGGCTTTTTGAAAAAGACCGTTCCGATGATTTGTACAAAGCATACGTTTGCGTAGACGGCAACGGATTGATTGCCAAGTATAGAAAATTGCATCCGTTTATCAATCCACATCTGAAAGCGGGCGATCAATACTGTGTGTTTGAACTTTTCGGATGGAAGTGCGGAATACTTATCTGTTATGACAACAACATCATAGAAAACGTAAGGGCGACGGCTTTACTGGGAGCACAAATTATTTTCATGCCGCATGTTACGGGATGTACGCCTTCGCCGCGTCCGGGAGCGGGTTTTGTAGACCCTCAGCTATGGGAAAACAGGGAGGCAGACCCTACTTCACTGCGATTGGAATTTGACGGCATGAAGAGCAGAGGCTGGTTAATGAAGTGGCTTCCGGCAAGAGCATACGACAATGCCGTTTATGCGGTTTTTTCCAATCCGATTGGAATGGACGACGACCAGCTCAAAAGCGGTGGTTCAATGATTTTAGACCCCTTTGGCGATATTTTGGACGAATGCAGAATGTTAGGCGATGGCATTGCCACAGCCACCCTCACTTCCGAAAAGCTCGTTCAAGCCGGAGGATACAGGTATATTCAGGCGAGAAGACCCGAACTGTTCCGCGATATCGTAGGAAAACCACATCAATCGATGCAAAAAGTCGCCTGGCTTTGACGGTATCATCCTCGGTTCGGGAAAACGTGCGAAAACACAGCAAACAAATTCAAAAACAATTTTGTTTAGATGATTATAACCTTTAAAATTCAAAAAATATGAATCACGACAAAATCGTTGCCAATATTTGGTTTAATGCCGACGGAGGAGCTATTGCAAAAATTATTGAGTATTACAAAAGCATTTTTGGTGAAAATTTTCGGGAGGGACAAATCATTTCCCTTGGTGAGACTCCCAGCAGACATACGGAAATGTGCGAAGTGCATATTTTTGAGCAAAAGTATATGCTGATGAGTACAGCGAAAGAACATCATCCGCTAAATGACGCCATTTCATTTATGATTAACTGTAAAGACCAACATGAAATTGACGACTATTGGAACTATTTTACGCAAGAAGGCAAAGAATTACAATGCGGTTGGTGTGTGGACAAATATGGGCTTCGCTGGCAAGTGTTACCCGAAAATTTGGGAGAACTTATGAGCAAACCCAATTCTTTTGAAATAATGATGAAACAGAAAAAAATTGTAATTGCAGAATATTTGATGTAACTTTGTATAGAATTTCAAATCGAAATAAAATGAAAAAAATAAATTTAATTGTAGCGTTGTCCTTCATTTTCACGGCAATGGTGTTCGGACAAAAAACGTTTACGTTATCCAGCAGCGATTTGGGAGGAGAAGTCACCAAAAAGCAGGAGTTCAATAGCTTTGGCTGTTCGGGCGATAATCAGTCTCCTCAATTGGGTTGGAAAAATGCACCCGAAGGAACAAAAAGCTTTGCAATCACCATGTATGATCCCGACGCGCCGACAGGAAGCGGATTTTGGCATTGGATAGTATTCGACATTCCGGCAAACGTCAACGAATTGGTAACCAACGCAGGGAACATTAAGCTTAATTTAATGCCCAAAGGAGCCATTCAAAGCGCCACCGACTACGGAGCGAAGGGATACGGAGGTCCTTGCCCGCCCGAAGGTCACGGATTTCATCAATATATCATTACGGTCTATGCGCTAAAAACGGATCATTTAGGACTTGATGAAAACGCAACCCCTGCAATAGTTGGTTTCAACCTTTGGGCTAACACATTAGCCAAGGCAAGCATCGTTGCGTATTATAAAAGATAAAAATGAAGTTTTGTAATCTGTTTCACGGCAACAAAAATCACATAAATGCTTTTTAATTCTTTTATCTTTGCGGTTTTTTTACCGCTTGTTTTTATACTGTATTGGACTTTTTTTAATCGGAAAAATGTTACATTGCGTAACGCATTTTTGCTGGTTGCGAGTTACTTTTTCTATGCCTGGTGGGACTGGCGTTTCCTGTCGCTCATCATTATCAGTTCGGCTACGGACTATTTTATCGGATTGAAATTAGATAAACTGAACGGTGAAGAAAACACAACGCCGGCAGAGGGTCTTGGGAAATTACAACGCCAAAAGAAAATATGGCTGCTGGTGAGCATAGTTACCAATCTCGGATTTTTAGGATTTTTCAAATATTTTGGTTTCTTTGCCGAAAGCCTTAGTGCGCTTGTATCGGTGTTTGGCATTACGTTGTCGCCTGCTACGTTGAACATTATTTTGCCGGTGGGCATCAGTTTCTACACCTTTCAAACACTTAGTTACACGATTGACATTTATTACAAAAAGACCGGATCGACCAAAAACTGGGTGCAGTTTTTCGCTTTTGTAAGTTTTTTTCCTCAACTTATGGCAGGACCGATTGAGCGGGCAAGAAATTTCCTGCCGCAATTTGGAGAACTTCATAAGCCGGATTATAAAATCTTCCGAAGCGCTATGTTGCTGATTGCGTGGGGATTTTTTAAGAAAATAATGATCGCCGACCGTGTGGCGGTGCTGGTGGACAGGGTATATGCCGACATTCCTGCGGCAGAAGGTTTTCCGTTATTGCTTGGCATTGTGTTTTTTGCGTTGCAGCTTTATCTTGATTTTTCGGCATATTCCGACATTGCCATTGGTTCAGCCCGTTTGTTTGGGTTTCAATTGCGGCGAAATTTTATGCGCCCGTATTTGAGCAACTCTTTCGGGAATTTTTGGAAACGCTGGCATATTTCGCTATCGTCGTGGTTTCAGGATTATGTATATATTCCTTTGGGCGGCAACCGAAAAAGGATTTCCCGTACAAAAATCAATGTGTTGATCGTATTTGTACTTAGCGGTTTGTGGCATGGCGCTTCGTGGAATTTTGTTATCTGGGGAACGTTTAATGCTTTGTTTCTTGTTCTTCTCGACCCGATTTTCTCTTTGACGCTAAGGCAAGGGAAAGAGGGCGATTCACCTTCCGACAACTTATTGATACATGCTGTAAAATCTGTTTTAATTTTTGCCTGTTGGGCGCTTTCGCTTGTCTTTTTCCGTGCGCAAGGCTTTGATGCTGCGCTGGAGGCTTTCCGCCATCTGAGTTTTTCCAATTTCGACAATATTGCCAATTTCGGATTGACGGCGCAGGAATTGAATTTTACATTCATTTTGATTGGCATTTTGGTATTAAAAGGATTGGTGTGGGAAAAGAGTGAAACCATTGTTCCGACTTATTTTTACAAAACGCCGGCAGTTCTTCGCTGGGTATTATACATCGCATTTGTCCTTTTTATCGTCTATTTCGGACAATATGGTACCGGAAACGAAAACTCATTTATCTATTTCCAGTTCTAAGTGTATGAAAAAACAGAAAAATCAATATAAACAACCTGCCGGTCAGAAAAACGAGGTCAAGCAACAGACGCCGGTGATAAAGAAAACTGTAGAAAAACCGTTCAGTTGGCTTGTGTTTTCGTTTAAGATTTTGCTGCTGCTTATTGCCGTTGTCGCTGCTGTTTTATATACCGATAAAAAGGAATATTTCAGGGCAGATCAAAGTAATAATCACATCGACAAAAAAACAAAATCTTTTTACCGTTTTACAGAAAAGCAGCATGTGGATGTGCTGCTTTTGGGTAATTCGCACATTGTAACAGGCGTAGATCCTTTTGTTTTGTCGGCGGCTACAAGCAGCAATTCTTTTATTTTGGCGCAATCGGGCGTGGGTATTATAGATTGCTGGTTTCAACTTGACGAAGCCTTGCGATACACCGAGCCGAAACTTGTGGTGCTGGAAACATATTGCATCAACAACGGAAATTCGAAGGATAATGTTATACCGTTGACACAAAGTTTTGAAGCGCACGATAATTGGCTTTACAAACTGCTGATAATGCCCGAAATGTTTAGCACCGATTATTGGGTACAGGCATGGTCGCCTACGATTCGTAATCATTCGTTTTTGCTTACCGACACGGCGCGGATAAAGTTTAACATGAAGAATCCCCAACTGCCCGTATCCGACAAACTTGATTTGGGTAGATTTGCTCGATTTGGCACAGGATTGACAGACAGCATAATAGCTATGTATGATAGTTTAGGCGCACCCGTCAAAGGCGACGAATACACAGTATCGGAGCATAGCAAAAAGTATTTAAAGAAGATAATGACGCGCTGCCAGGAAAAAAATATCCCGGTGTTGTTTCTCACGGTTCCGATGTATTACAAGCACATAGATAATTACACTGCGTGGAAAAATACACTGAATGAAGAGCTTGAAAAATATCCGACTGTGCAATGGCTTGATTTGCAGCAACCATACGATACGTTGATTTACACCAAAGAGGCATTTGAAAACACATACAGCATCAACCAGCATTTGTCCAATATCGGCATGACTTATACGGCATACAAATTAGCCGATTATCTGAGCAAACACTATCAATTGCCCGACCGCAGCAAAGAAAGCGCGTGGATTAATGATTTTAAAGAAACCAATCATTTTATTTACAATCAAGATGTTGCAGCCGGAACAAAATATACGTCTATTGTGAAAAATGCTAAGGTAGGAGATCTTCACGTGAGGGAAATGCTTATAACGGAATTGAAAACAGGAGACAGTCAAGTGATCATCAAAGTAGACAATGCTCCCGAATTGAAATCGTCCATAAAAGTAATGCTCGATATCGAATACAATAACCAGCGATTTTTTACGCCCATTGAGATGTATCCGTTCAAAGAAGTATTCCCGCCTCATCACAAAGTTTATGCTACAAATTTGATAAAAGGGGTGAAGGTTTGGGGAATAAAATAATGATGGTTTTATCCAGGGTCAACGCATTAAAAAACCTCATTTTTACCTTATTTTTTAACAAAACAACCTCAGTAGCAGCAGTTAGTTACAACGAACCCCAACCTCATTACCTCATTATGAATGCAGGTTAAGAAAAATGAGGTAATGAGGTTGAGGGTTTTGCGTATATCATTTCTACTGAGGTTGTTTTGTTAAAAAATAAGGTAAAAATAAGGTTTTTAATGCGTTAACCCTGTGGTCTTACCCCCCCCGATCGCTTTTACCATTTCACTGAAAAGCAGCGTTAGTTTTGCTTGAGCGGTTCTTGTGTTCGTTTGTACCTCTTCGTGCGTGACGGCGCTTGGGTTGGCGTCTAATCCGACATTAGCGACTACAGAGACGCCAAAACAAGCTATTCCGGCGTGATTTGCTACGATTACTTCCGGGACGGTGGACATTCCGATTGTGTCGCCGCCGATAATTCGGAAGTAGCGGTATTCTGCCAATGTTTCGTAGGTAGGTCCCTGACTTCCGACATAGACGCCTTTTTTCAACGGGATGTTATGTTTTGACGCGATATTTTCGGCTTTCCGGATCAGGTCTTTGTCGTATGCGTTGCTCATATCCGGGAAACGGGTACCGATTTCATCGTTATTTTTCCCCCTTAACGGATGTTCGGGGAAAAGATTTATATGATCCGTGATTAACATGATGTCTCCGGGGATGAAATCGGGATTCAGTCCGCCTGCCGCGTTGGAAACCATTAGTGTTTTTATTCCAAGCTGCTTCATTACGCGGATGGGGAATGTGACCTCATTCATCGAATATCCTTCATAATAGTGAAATCTGCCTTGCATAGCCATAACCGGAACTCCGGCTAAGGTGCCGAACACCAGCCTGCCCGAATGCCCGTCGACCGTACTTGCTTTGAAACCGGGAATGCCGGAATAGGGAAATTCGGCGGTTATTTCGATTTCCTGGGCGAGTTCTCCCAATCCCGTACCCAGTATAATGGCGATTTCGGGACGGATCGAAAGCCTGTTTTCAAGATAAGCGCACGTTTTTTTTACTTCTTCCCACATAGTCGTAAATTTGTTTATTAAATGATTCTTCTTGATTCAGCATAAAGCTGACAGAAAGAGGGATGTAATAGATCCGGTTTCTTAACAATTTTGGAAATGCCGGATTATTTCTGATTCTCATAGCGTCCTTTTCCGTCGTGATGATGATCTTATTGGGATTTGAGATCGCATTGAATTTTTTTTCTATCTTGTCAAAATCTTTCTGCGAGAAATAGTGGTGATCCGGAAAGCGAAAAGGGACAATCTCTTTTGCATAGTGCTGCAAATGGCTCTCGAAAGGCAGAGGAGACGCAATCCCGCTCAAAGCGAGAATGGTATAATCTTTTTCTTTAAGGAGAATTTGAGCTACTTTCAACTGTACCTTTTTGGAAAACACCGGAACGGGATCGTCATAAGCAAGTGTTGTAAAATAGAGTGTCTGGTAAGGATATAAATGTAAACTTTTTATTATGATCCGGAGTTCTATCGGTTTAATGTTGTGGGGACATTTGGTTACAATCACGATTTGGGCGCGGTTTTTCGCCTTTACGGGTTCCCTGAGCTGACCCAGCGGGAGCAGGTAATCTTCCGTAACAGGACGGTTATAGTCGATTAAAAGGATTGAAACGTCGGGTTTGACATAACGGTGTTGAAAGGCGTCGTCCAAAATGATTACATCCGGTTTGGAGTCTTTCTCTTCCAGCATGTTGCGTATTCCTTCCCTGCGATTGACGTCTACGGCAACCATTGCTTTGGGGAATTTATTTTTTATCTGGCATGGTTCGTCGCCGATTTCCAATGGCGAGGGATCTTCCGAAGCCCGGACATATCCCCTACTCTTCCGTTTGTATCCCCGGCTTAAAATCCCGACGTTGTATTTTGATTGCAGCAGGCGGATAAGATACTCCGTGAAAGGAGTTTTTCCCGTTCCGCCCACGGTTATATTTCCGACGCAGATAATGGGTGTGTCAAATCTTTCGGAAGGTAAGACGCCGATATTAAACAACCAGTTGCGTACGACGACCACTACTCCGTAAAGAACAGAGAAAGGAAAGAGTAATACCTTGCTTATGGCTGATTTTTTGTTCATAAAAATATTTCAGACAGCACGTAATTTAGTGATTTGACTTATTTGCCTCTAAATTAAGAATTTAATTTGAAAGAACAAAATAAATTAAGAATTTATTAATCTGTCTGAAAATTATTTATGTAAATTGAGAGTTAGATGCTATTTGAGTTATTTATACAATGCAAAAAAGAGGATGTATCTATTTGACACACCCTCTTTTATTCTAAATTTTTTCGATTAGAAATTGTAGCTTAAACCGAAGTTCAACGTTGCCATATTCAAGTCCAAACCAAATACGCTTACACTTTCACTAATACCATCTCCGCCGAGAGTTTCGAATCCTAAGAAACCGAAAGCTGCGGTTGCAGTGAATAGACCAATGTTATAAGAAACTCCCGGATTAATCCCAATTCCCAAAACGTTAATTTTGGATGCTGTTTCTGTCATAAAATCTACGCCGCCTTGCAGGTAAAAACCAAAATTGCCATCTTGAACCAAAAAATAACGAGCATAAGGATTAAACCTGAATGCAAACGGATTGTCACCCGGATTGTCTTTGATAATAATACCGCCGATTCCTATGACACCACCGATAGCCAAATTGTCAGATACAAAGTATCCAAATTCCGGAGCAAGTCCCCAAGCTGTTGCGCTATAATCTCCCACTGACAGAACAGTGAGACCAGTACCTACAGTAGGTAAAAAAGCAGATCCCTCTGTCATTGCTTCCAAAATGCCGACGCCTGTTAGACCTCCATACATCGAACCTTTTTCTGCGCTTACATTCATTGCGAATAAAGCAGCTACTACTAAAGCTAATAATTTCTTCATTTTTCTGTTTTTTTAGTTTAACAATTATTTTTATTAGATGCACAAATGTATTTCTTTTTTTGCATTTAAGATATGTTTTTGGGGGAAAGATATTAACATTGTTAATTTTTCTTGGAAAAATTTTGCTATTATTTTGATAATAAGCATGTTTTTTATATCCCTCCCGGCAGTTATTTTGTCTTTATGTCGAACGGCAAGGCTGCTTGCAGATGATCAATCTTATAGATTTTATTCAGGATCGCTCTCTCTTCGGTCAGCGTATTTCCGAAAAACAGTTTTTCTATTCCGATCTGGGGCATTCTTGTGAGTTGGGTAAGCCAGCTTTCTTTCTTGGGATACTCTTCAATATCGTAAGCGGTGAGACCGGCTTCTTCGGATGCGAGTTGTATGGCGCCTTGCAAAGACCCTAACCGGTCGACAAGCCCGATATTCAAGGCTGAAGTCCCGGACCAAACTCTTCCTTCCGCAATCTCAGTCATAGAATCTACGGACATGTTACGTCCTTCGGCGCAACGCCTTAAAAAAAGGTCGTAACCGCGGTCGACATAGTTTTGTATAATATTTCTTTCATCGCTGGTCATCGCCTTGTAAATATTAGGCATGTCTGCATATTTGTTTGTTTTTACAACGTCATAACTGATCCCGACTTTATTCATTAATCCCTCAACATTCGGGATAACGCCGAAAATCCCAATGGATCCGGTTATTGTGCTGGGATCTGCTACAATTTTCGTGGCATTGCAAGAGATGTAGTATCCTCCCGATGCAGCATAGTCGCCCATGCTCACGATGACCGGCTTTGTTTCCTTCAAAAGGGAAACGGCGCGCCAGATTTGTTCCGAGCCGTAAGCGCTTCCTCCCGGAGAGTTGACGCGCAAAACGACCGCTTTGACCGAAGAATCTCTTTCCAGGTCGCGCAGTAGTCCGGAAAGTTTTGCAGACTGTATGCCGCCGGTGTTTCCGTTGTCAATTTCTCCAACAGCATAAGCTACTGCGATTTTATTTTTTGAGCCGATTGAAACGCCAAAATTAGCATCAATCAGATCCTGCGGCTTGACGTATGAGATTTTTGTCTTGTTGTCTATTCCCAGGCATTCTCTGAGAATCCCTTCCACCTGATCGGGATACATCAACTCATCGACCATTCTCAGGTTCAATGCTTTTTCGGGGGCTTGAAACGTCAAAAATTCGTTTGCGGCGTAAATCAGCGTGTCTCCGGCAAGATTCCGACTTTGCGAAATGCCCTCAATAACATTGTCCCAGATCGTTTGTGTAAGCAGCGTCATTTGCTCCCTGTTGGCAGGGCTCATCTTTTCGTTTGTAAACTGTTCGGTAAACGACTTGTATGTTCCGACTTTTACGATTTGCATCTCCACTCCTATTTTTTCCAGCAGGTTTTTGAAAAACAGGGGAGAAGACGCTATCCCCCTGAAATCCAATATGCCCTGTTTGTTCAAATAGACCATGTCTGCCACCGAGCAAAGGTAATAAGCGCCCTGCGTGTAACTTCCCGAATAGGCGATAACAAATTTGCCGGATTCCTTGAAGTCGACCAGCGCGTCCCTAATCCCGTTCAAGGAGGCGTATCCCGCCTGCAATAGTCCCGGATTCAAATAAATTCCCTTGATATTGTCATTGGTTTTTGCCATCCGGATAGAGGTGAGAATATCGTCCAACCCTGTCAGGGGGTCCTCTTCCGGACTTAGAAGTGTATACAGATCGTTTTTGGAACGCTCGACCAAACTTCCTTCCAACTTTAAATAAAGTACCGAGTTCGGCTTGACCGGATCGGGAGAAGGAATCATCAACAAGATTGCGGTAAAAAGAAAAAAAGTGGAAATAACCGAAAAGATTATCAACCCGACAACTGTCGCAAATACAAACTTAAAAAACTGTTTCATACGTAAAATATTCTAATAAATTAGTCTGTTAATTATCCGTACTCTTCTTCCGCAGGTTGAGCAACGCTTGTTGATCTTCTGCCGAAAATTTTCTTACACAATATTCTCCATTTTCGCAGATAGGGAGATAGAGGAGGTAAGAATCTTTTATTTCAACAATCAAGTGTGAATCAATCACAAGAACGCCTGCTATATCGTTATATGGCAGATTACGGTCATCTATCATGAATGTTTCTGTTAAACATTCCATTTTCATATCAGGGAAGAACCTTGCCAGACATGTTTGGTAAGATTCTAACAATACCTTGTACTCTTTGCTATCTAACCGATACATAAAAACATATTTTAGTGGTGATTAATAAAAATATTTCTTATTTGGTTTGTTTCAGAGCGCCAAATTTTAAAATTTTTTTTAAACGTCAAAAGAGAGGCGCAGGTACTGAACTTTTTCAAGACAGGCTCTAGCAAGGCCCTTGGGTAAAAGCCAGCCCCACGCCCCTTTACTATATAAACAGAATAAAATCTGTGTTCACAGACATATTTCAGTATTATATTACCGTAAAGGGCTCGCGGAACCTTCATTATGCCACCCATAAAATCTTGCTAGAACTTGTCTTGGGACATAATTATTATTCGCAAATATGATTCCAAAAAAAAATGGGATCATTATCCTTCGATGCAAATATAGATACTAATAATTAAATTAGAGCTATAATTTTTCATATTTTTACAGTCTACCCCTGCGGGAATGGGATATATATTTTTAGTTGAGACCTCTCCCCCAACCCCTCTCCACAGGAGAGGGGAGCGGAGCGTATCTTATTATTAGCTTAGTTAGTCAGCATCCCTTTCTTGTTTAGTCACCCCTCTCCTGTGGAGAGGGGCTGGGGGGAGAGGTCTTTATCTAATTCAACTGCTTATAAGGCAATTGAGAAAGAATTTCAGCCAGTTTGTCCACGAAAGTCTCCATTGGTTTGGCAGCGATCATTTTTATCATCGGACTCAGGTCTGCCTTGACCGTTACCTTTATCCGGGTATCGTTTTCTTCCACTTGCTTGAGTTGAATCCAGAGGTTGAAATCTACCGGCGACTGGTCGGCTGCAAATTTTATGGTCTTGAAAGGGTCTCTCTCCACGATCCTCAAGCCGATTTGTCCTACCATATCTACGGTAAACCGGCAACTGTCCGCGTCAAATTCCAGGTCTTTTATTTTGTCCTGGGGAATTTTGTCTTTGATTTTTTCTATATTATTCAAGTCAGATAACAGTCCGAATATTTCCGAATCATTGCACTCCGCCTTTTTTATAGCGCTTTCAAATGTTGTCATGTTTTTTGTGTTTATTTTTTTGTTTTTCTGCCTCCCGGCTCCCAGTTGGCAGGGTCTTTTCTCCATTCCTGCAACACTTTCATTTCGTCTTCACCGATAAAATTCGTTCTTAATAAATGCTCTAACACGGCTTCATAATTGGATAGCGTTGTCAATTCTACGCCAGCTTCTTCGAATTGTTCTGTTGCAACCGGAAACCCGTAGGTGAAAATTGCCATCATGCCAAGCACTTCGCATCCGTCTTTGCGGATCGCCTCGACTGCTTTTAAGCTACTGCCGCCTGTAGAGATCAGGTCTTCGATCACGACTACTTTCTGTCCGGGCTTGAGATCGCCCTCTATCAGGTTCTCCAACCCGTGACCTTTCGGCGAGGAACGTATGTATACGAAAGGAAGCCCAAGCTCATCGGCAATCATAGCGCCTTGCGCAATGGCTCCGGTGGCAACACCTGCAATCACGTCTACCTGACCGTATTTTTCCCATATCAGGCGCGAAAGCTCTATCTTGATGAAAGTGCGAAGTCCGGGATAGGATAATGTCTTACGATTATCGCAATATATCGGCGATTTCCAACCCGACGCCCAAGTGAACGGATTGGATGGTTGTACCTTGATTGCTTTGATTTCCAATAGTTTTTCTGCTACAATGTTTTCTAAATTTTTCATCTTTATTTTCATTTGATTTTCGCCTGCAAAATTAAGCAATGCTTTTGATATTTCAGTTAGTTTCGAGTTGACATTTTTTGTGTTTTGCGACATCTAAATCTTCAATAGGATTCCGTATTTTTGCATCAATGTTGTTTAGTTTGTGGGAGATTCCTCCCTTCGGTCGGAATGACAGCACGACTCGTGAGGATATAGAGGAAGAGGAAAGTAGCAGCTTCGCTGCCCCTTTCCCCTTCCCCACACACTAAAAACGCCGGTCATTCCGACCGAAGGGAGGAATCTCCCACAAACTAAACAACATTGATTTTTATATTCAAACAAATTTATCAGTGAAAAAGATTGTATTATTTTTAATCGGAACTATTTTTTCCCTGTATCCGGTGTTTTTGCAAGCGCAAACGCCGTTGCAGAAATTTCTTTCCGCCGATAATCTTTCCTCGGCGGGGATAAGCGTGCTGGTTCGCGACGTGGAAAGCAGCGAAACCCTGGCGGAACATAACTCCAAAACAAACCGGAACCCTGCTTCCCTCATGAAGTTATTGACTACGGCAACGGCAGTGGAAATACTCACGGATACCTTCAGGTTCGGGACACAGATCGAATACGACGGAGTTATCACGGAAGATTCTGTTCTGAACGGGAACATTTATATCACAGGAGGCGGTGATCCTACGCTGGAATCCGCTTACCGGAAAACTTCCGGCAATTTTTATGCCAAGAGCGTAGAAGCAATTCGGGATGCTGGCATACGAAAAATAAACGGGCTGGTAATCGGCGATGCGTCTTTGTTCGAGGAATACGGTTCTCCTTTTCAATGGCTGGTCGAAGATATAGGGAGTTATTATTCGCCCACGCCTTCCGCGCTTTCGATACACGATAATCTTTTTCATCTGACCTTGCGGGCGGATGCCTCTTCCGTCAGATTAGAAAAAATTCAGCCTCCAACCGGCTTGCTTTTGCCCGAAATGAATTTCAAAGCAGGGAAAGAGCTGTCGTGGAAGGTCTCCAAATCGGATTTTTCGTGGCAACCTGTTTTTCGCGGAGTCATACCTGTTAATAAAAAGGTCACAATCCGGACGGAAATACCCGAACCTGCGCTCTTGGCTGCCGACTCGCTGTCCAATCTCTTGCGCACGGCAGGTATCGAGGTGGAAGCAAGCTCCACGGCACGGGTAAGCGCCGTTTCGGGCAGGGAAGAAAGAACCTTGCTCTATACTTACTATTCCGAGCCGTTGAAAGATATTATAAAGGAGACAAACCACCGGAGCCTTAACCTTTATGCCGAGAATGTATTCAGTTATCTGGCTTTGCAAAAAGACAGCGTGGCGACAACGCAGACGGCAGCCGATGTTGTTTCCTCTTATTGGAAAGAAAGAGGATTGCCCGCCCGGAAAGTTTTTCAAGCGGATGGTTCGGGACTTTCCATGAAAAATGCAGTCAATGCCGATTTTTTCATTCAGCTATTGGTATATATGAAAAAGAGAGCGAAATACCGGGATTCGTTTTTTTCTTCCCTGCCTGTCGCCGGAGAGAACGGGACGGTCGCTGCCTTCCTTTCGGGTACCGGTCTTTCGGGAAAAGCGCATGTCAAAAGCGGAAGTATGGAGCGTGTTCAAAATTATAGCGGATACATCTACTACAAAAACAAATGGTACGTCTTTTGCGTGATGGTGAATAATTATGAAGGAGACCGTGCTACGGTGCAAAAGCAGATAGGAACATTGTTGAATGGGTTGTTTCAATAATTATTTGTAAATTTAGCCCCAAATTTAACAACTCAATGGAGAAATATGAAAAATGTAGTCAAATTATTGCTTTTAGCAGCCATGTTTTTAGGTATGAATTCGTGTGGAAACAAGCAGGAGAAAGTGGGAAATGAACCGCAGACAACCGGGTTTAAGCTCGGAACCGGAGTAAATGTAAGCCATTGGCTTTCGCAATCCCAATTAAGAGGTACTGAGCGGGAAGAATTAATAACGAAAAAAGATTTTGATTCGATTGCCGCCATGGGCTTCGATCATGTCCGTTTGCCGATAGACGAAGAGCAACTGTATGACGAACAGATGAACCGACATAAGGATGCTTTCCAACTGATGCACAATGCGATCAATTGGGCTTTGGAAAATAATATGAACGTAATCGTCGATCTGCATATCATCCGCGCTCACCATTTCAACAATGAAAATGAGAGTGCAAATACGCTTTTTGAAAAAGAGGAAGAGCAGGAAAAAATGATCAATATCTGGTTGGATTTGCAAAAGGATTTGATGCAATATCCTAACGACAGGGTCGCATACGAATTGATGAATGAGGCAGTCGCTCCGACCGACAAAGATTGGAATCAGCTGATTGCCAAATTAATCGCAGCTATTCGCGTAAAAGAGCCGGAAAGGATAATTGTTGTCGGCTCCAATATGTGGCAGACAGTGGAAACTTTCCATAACCTGAATATACCGGAAAATGACCGGAATTTAATTTTGAGCTTCCATTTCTACTATCCGCTTGTAGTGACTCATTATCGTGCGCCTTGGATAGGCAGTCACGCCTACGATGGAGCAATTCAATATCCGGGACAAGCTATCGACCCTGCTCTTTACGAATCATTGGATCCGGCATTGGTTACGGAGTTAAAGAAATCAAACGGCGTATGGAACAAGGAAAGATTGGCGGAAACGATGAAACCGGCGATCGACAAGGCAAAGGAGTTGAATTTACCGCTTTACTGCGGCGAATTCGGAGCTTATCCTGTTTACATAGATAAAGAAACACGTTTGCGCTGGTATCAGGATATTGCCGATGTCTTCCGCGAAAACAATATAAACAATGCACACTGGTGTTATAAAGGAGATTTTCCGATTGTTAATTCGGATACTTCTGCGAACGAATTGCCGGCTATTTTGTTAGGAAAGTAGTCTGAACTATGATTGTCTGAACTATGATTATTATGATTTACATGATTTAATCACAAACCTATCATATAAATCATAATAATCACAAGAATCACAGTTCAGACACTAACACTAATAATTCAAACAATATGGAAAATGTACAATTATGTGAGGGAATGCCGTTTTGGGTCATGCCTATTTTAATCTTACTCGTGATTTGGGATACAATATGGAAATTGATTGGGCTTTGGAAATCAGCAAGAAACAGTCATCTTATTTGGTTTTTCTGTATTGCAATCTTTAATACGTTGGGTATTTTGCCGATTATTTATATTTTGATATATAGGAAAAAAAAGTCTGAAGTGTGATTGTCTGAACCAGGATTTTAACAAGATTCTCAGGATTGCCAAGATTTAGCTTTTAATAATCTTGGCAATCCTGAGAATCTTGTTAAAATCCTGGTTCAGACAGACTTATTAAAATCCTCTACCGCCTTATCCATATCCTTAACCGGCAGATTTTTGAACATTTTATAAACTAATTGACTTTTGGGAAACAATACCACCCAAGCGGTTAAAAAGACAATGGATGCATCCACCGGCAACGACTTATTGTTATTATACCACAGTTCCAATTCTCCTTTGTGCGGCTGAATAACTTCATCGAAAAAAACGAGAGGATCGCTTGCCCGGGAAATGTAATCCTCTTCGTCGCGAAACACAATGGAACCGATGCCGGTAAGACCGGGGCGAGAATCGTAAATCTTATTTCTTACTGCTTCCGGATATACGACAAAGGTTTTATCTACCATGGGACGCGGTCCTACTATACTCATATCGCCTTTGAGGATATTTACCAATTGAGGCAGTTCGTTTAATTTGGTTTTGCGCAAAAAATTCCCGAAAGGCAATACACGCGGATCTTTTCTGGTTGTTATCATTCCTGTTCCCATATTAGGGCTGTTTTTCAGCATCGTTGCGAATTTCCACATATCGAACGTCTTATTCTTATAGCCTATGCGTTTTTGAAAATAAAACACGCGGTGTTCGCCCGTCAGCAACAAAATGATACATACGGGCAACATGACCGGCAACAAACAAATCAATGCAATAAACGATAACAATATGTCAAAAAAACGCTTGATAAAATTATACATGCTCCCTTTATTAGTTTACATTCTCTGATCCAAATGCTTTCCTTTTTCTATGTGTTCGAAATTAGGCAGATATTTTTTTAAAATATCCACAATTGCTGCTTTTGTTATGTTTTCCGAATCAAAAAGCGCTTTTAAACGAACAAAAATTTCATCAATATCCGAAATGTTACGCTTCGTGGAATTTTTAATCACTCCAAGATTGACAAACGTATCCATATCCAACTCCTCATTCAGTGTGTAGAATTCCTCGAAAGATTTCTCTCCCGAAGTATCCGACTCAAAAAAATAAACGGGATATGTTGTCATATTATTGCCAAGCATCAACGCTTTTTCACGCGCTTCTGCTTCGGTTTGGCAAATATCGGGTTCAAGTCCCAAGTTTTTCAGCAGCGAAATGGCAATTTTATCGAATTCGAGCATATCTTTGTCCTCATCCAGCTTCGGAAAAAATATATCGCCCGATGCGCCGAGAAGCGACGCTGCCAGACATATTTCGCCCGACTCTCTTGGCGATACGAAAAAACGCCTGATACCCAGCGGACACGACAAAGGTTGACGTTTGGCAATGCGCTCCAAAAATCCCAAAGGCAGGCTGCCGTTGGAAAAAGCGACATTGGCAAAGCGCGCGGTGGTAATATTCAACTGCGAGGAGTAAGCCATGACAAGCTCTTCCATCAACTTTTTACTTGCTCCCATGATGTTTACCGGATTGGCGGCTTTATCGGTGGAAACGCAGAAAAAATGCTGCGGAGGCACCTCCGCCAATAAATCCAACAACCGGCGTGCGCGCAACACGTTATTGTCAATCATCGCTTCGATGGAAAATATATCTTTCTCGCTACGTACATGCTTGTGTGCAGCAAAATTGGCAACTATATCAAAACTGCCCACACTGCGGAATATTTTTTCAAACACTTTGCCGCCGAAATTTACGGGATATGTAATAAAATCAGCAGGGATGTTGTATGCTGTGGAACTGCGTAAGTCGCGCACCAATTCAGTCAATCCGTTTTCGTTTACATCCACTACATATAAACGTTTGGGGCTGAAACGCAGCAGGGCTTTGATATAATTTGAACCTATCGTTCCCGCGCCGCCTATTACCAAAACCGATTTCCCGTCGATTTGTTCATGCAATTTTGCATCGTTGTTTTTAAAATCGTCGGTCAAAAGGCTTTCTTTTCGTCCTGTTACGTGTGCGGATATAAATCCGTCGAGATCGAAGTTTGTGTACATCAGTCTTTGTTGTTTTTGAAACTTTTTAATGTTAGCATAAGACCTTCTTCTGCCTTAACAGGTAGCTGTTCTATCTCTATTGCCATTTTAATTTTATTGTTAGATACAATATAATTTTCCGTCAATTTTTTGAGCCTTTCCGAATTCATCGGCAATCTACAAATATCTCCTATTTTTGCGGTGCAATTTATGAAATTTTTATTCCATTTCCAAATTCTTGCTTTTTTCCCTTGAGATTCTGCAATGAGCCGAATCAATGCATTGATAGAAACCGGCTCATCATCCGCCAAGTGATAAATACCGCTATCGGGAGACTTAACGATTATTTGTTCGATGATCCAAGATAAATTCCACACATTAAGAAATGAGCGTTTATTGTCAAATGCGCCTAAAGGATAAGGGATACCTCGTTTGACTACATTATACAGCAAATTCAAATTTCCCTTATTCCCCTGACCATGTATCATACATGGACGGAGAATATATACCTTTTTATCATTCCACGATTTACTTTGTATGTATTCTTCGGCTTTTATTTTGCTTTCTCCGTAAGGACCAATCGGTTTGGGAGTTACGTCTTCCGTCAGAATATCACCTTCTACAACATCGGCAGCCGCTTTCACGGAACTGAAAAAGATGAACTGCTTCGCGCTTGATTGCAAAAAATAATCGAAAATCTTCTGCGTCAATCCGGTATTGACATCGAAATAGGCTTGTGCATCGCTTTGGTTTTTTGTATCGTGGGCTTTTCCGGCTAAATGGATAATGGTATCGTATTGATTAAAATCTATCCGTTCAACGTTCTGCCATGAATAAAAATTACAATATGACAAAATATCTTTATTGCAAAACTGGTCTAAAGCTGATAACTTGTATCCTTTTTCCGCAAGAAAAAAAGACAAGTTTGTGCCAACAAAACCATAAGCGCCGGTAATTAAAATATTCCGCATTTTTAATAATCTTTATTAATTTAACAATATCAACAACTTACTGTTCAAATTTATGATATACCTCTATGGTTTTATTTATCACATTTTCGATAGAAAACTCCTTTTCGGCGATACTTCTCGAATTTTTTGAATATTGTTCCATCGGATGTTTATTATCAACAAATTCAAGAATTGCCGAAGCCAAAGCTTCTGTATTTTTAACGTCTATCAAACGCCCATTATAACCATCTATCACACATTCACGACAACCCGGCACGTTTGTCGTAATTATCGGGCGACCAATGGCGCAGGTTTCTATCAACGATTTAGGCAATCCTTCCCGATAGGAAGGAAGCACCACCACTGACGCTTGTTGATAAACAGGAATCATATTTTTTTGAAATCCTATCCATTTGATGTAATCGTTGTCAACTTTTTTTTGCAGTTCATTGGGCTTTATGGCAGACAAGTTTTCAAGATCGCAATCGCCTGCCAAAATAAATTCCGCCTTATCGGCAATTTTTGATTTTAGTATATTTGCCGCTTCTATAAGTTCGTTCAAGCCTTTATCATACAACATGCGTGCCGGGAACAAAAATTGCATTTTGTCGATTTTGGGTAATTCTGTGTACGCATACAGATTCAAATCAACTCCCGAACCTTTTATCAGCACGATATTTTCAGGAGGCACTAATTTTAATTTTGATATTAAATCAACATCATCATGGTTTTGAAGAATGAAACGAAATGTTTTGGACTTAAATGCAACAGAAATCATGCCTCGAGTTATCTGTTGGACTAATCCTCCCCTGTCCTCAGTAAAATTGTAGCCTAATCCGCTAATGGCATTCACTACATTTTTATGTCCAACTATCTTTGCTGCCAACGAACCCAGCAAACAGGCTTTTAATGAGACATGATGAATAACATCGGGTTTATGTTTGCGATATAATTTGCGCAGCAAACGAATGCATTTTAATTCGTGAACAAAGTTGGTTCCCGAACGCTCAAAAGGGACTTCGATGAAAGAGAGTCCATAACTTTCTATTTCTTCTTTACATCCGGTATTTGCAGTAACAATAGTCACCTCGTATCCCTGTCCTTTAGCTGCCAATGCTATGGGCAACCTGTGCGACAGAAAGAACCAGTCAACATTTACTACTATAAATAATTTCTTCATGCGAATTAAGAGTTGAAAATTTTTAGAATAAAATAAATAATGCGAATCAAGAGTTGAATTTTCTTGCCTTTTTAGCCTCGTTAGAGGCGTAATATTGGTAGAAGAATACGTTTTCCCTTTGTTCTAAGTTCCGTTAGGAACGAATTGAAAATCAGCGTAAGCTAAATATATTTTATATTCCGCCCCTAACGGGGCTTGGTTGTGGAGGATATTCCCTTCTACCAATATTTCGCCCCTAACGGGGCTTTTTTCGGGGGATTTATTTAATATTCTACCAATATTTTGTGCCTAACGGCACATATTTTTCAATCCTTAATTCGCATTCTTCATAAAATATAGTTCAATTAACACTTCATTATACGACATTCTTTGCATACCATTTCTGGAACACAAATAAATTCCACAACAAAGGACTATTATCCATACTGCCTTTTAGATGTTGTTCTATTAAACTTGATACAACATCCACATTTAAAATCCCTTGTTTTGCCACCTTATCTTTGTCCAGCAAATTTAACAGCTCCTGTTTCAACTCCTTTCTAAACCAGTGAGCAATCGGCACTCTAAATCCGCTTTTCCCGTATGCAAAAACTTTAGCGGGAAGTATGTCTTTAAATGCCTCTCGAACAATATATTTTTTCTCCTTGCCATTTACCTTGTACGCAGATGGAAGCGACAGGGCAAATTCAACCATGCCGGCGCTTAAAAACGGCGGACGCGCTTCCAATGAGTTCATCCTACACATTCGCTCTACTTTCGGAAACATATCGCCTTCTAAAACGGTATTTATATCGTTAAACATGACTCTGTTTAAACTGTCGCCGCTATGAAATCGATTATACGTTTCTTCTATTACGGGCTTAATATCGGCATAGTAATCGGGCGTTACCAATTGCACGCGCATCCTGTCCGGACAGCCCATGCACATATATTGATAATTGGCATCAAACCCCGAATAGGAGGCATTGGCTACCACCTTTTTTATTTTCCGTATCAATGAATTTGTTTTGGATGTACGGGGAATGAAGCAAATACTCTTTTCAAATAAGTAGCGAACCGGTTTCGGAATACGCAAATACTTTTTGGTATAATATTCATTTAAATACTTTTCGTATCCGCCAAACAGCTCATCGGCACAATCGCCGGTAAGAACGACTTCTACTTTTTCACTCGCTAATTTAGCCGCATAGTAGGAAGGTATTGCCGACGAATCGCCGTAAGGCTCATCAAAATAATCAATAATATCGTCCAATACATCCAACACATCGGCATAGTCCAAATAATGTGTTGTATGATTCGTATGGAAGGTTTCCGATACTAACTTTGCACGGTCGCTTTCGTCGTATTCTTTTTCCTTGAACCCGATGGAAAAGGTTGATACAGGTTTTTCGGCGTGTTGCGCCATTAAGCCCACGACAATACTCGAATCTATTCCGCCGCTTAAGAATGCGCCCGCCGGCGTGTCGTTTTCCATGTAAATTTTAACCGAATCGGAAAGCATTTGCCTTAACTGTTCTTTTGCCTGTTCAAATGTCGCGGACGAGGATTTTATATGCTCTTCCAGCCGGTAATAGGCTTTTACGTCGACACGACCGTCGTGTACCGTTATGTAATTACCTGCCGGCAATTTGAATACATTGTCATAAATCGTATAAGGAGCAGGGATGTATGATAACGAAAGAAACAGGTTCAATCCCTCTTTGGAGATTATTCGGGGAAATTTGTTTTTAGATAACAATTTTAGTGTCGAGGCGGCATATATTCCCGTATTATCTTGAAAATAATAAAGCGGATTTACGCCTAATTTATCCCGGACGATATATGTTGTTTTGCTGCGGGTATCGTTGACGGAAAAAACAAAGGCGCCGTCCAGCTTGTTAAGCAATACCTCTATGCCCCATTGCTCATAACCATGTACAATTACTTCGGCATCTGTTTGCGTATGAAACATGCGTCCGCCGGCAGCTAATTCTTCTTTGAGTGTTTTTAAATTAAAAATCTTGCCGTTAAAAACGACTGCTATTGTTTTATCCGCATTAAAAACAGGCTGATTGTCTACATTAATGTCTACAACAGTTACAAATTCATTCATGCTATAAATTATTTATTTCACCTTTTGCAGATGTCAAAAATCCTTTTACATCGTATATTACCCCTTCGGATTTTATGAGCGAATCGATGTTTAACGCAGAAAATTCGTTATGGGCTACTGCTAAAATAACGGCATCGTATAGCGGATTTAATTCTTTTGTGTCGTTTTTAATCGCAACGCCATACTCGTGCATGGCTTCTGCGCTATTCGCCCAAGGGTCGTACACATCTACGTTCAACTCGTATTCCTTAAATGTGCTTATGATATCCACGACTTTGGTATTTCTGACATCAGGACAATTTTCTTTGAACGTAAATCCCAATATCAAAATACGGGTGTTTGTTGTCAAAAGCGATTTTTTAATCATTAGCTTAATGACTTGCCGGGCAACATAGTCGCCCATGCTATCGTTTAAGCGCCGACCTGCCAGTATAATCTCGGGATGATAGCCATACTCCTGCGCTTTTTGAGCCAAATAGTAAGGGTCGACGCCGATACAATGCCCTCCTACCAATCCGGGTCTGAACGGTAAAAAATTCCATTTGGTAGCAGCAGCGTTTAATACTTCATGCGTATTAATGCCCATTAAGCCAAATATTTTAGCCAGTTCGTTCACAAAGGCGATATTAATATCCCGCTGAGAATTTTCGATCACTTTGGCAGCTTCCGCTACTTTAATGGAAGATGCGAGATAGGTTCCTCCCGTTATTACGGATTGATAGATGGCATTTATCTTTTCGCCGATTTCTTTGGTCGAACCGGATGTGATTTTTTTGATTTTCTCAACCGTATGCTCTTTATCTCCGGGATTGATTCTTTCGGGCGAATAGCCTGCAAAAAAATCTTTGTTAAATTTTAAACCTGATTTTTTTTCAAGTATCGGCACACAATCTTCTTCCGTTGCACCCGGATATACCGTTGATTCATACACCACGATATCTCCTTTTTTCAACACCGAACCGACTGTTTCGCTCGCTTTTACCAAAGGGGTCAAATCGGGACGATGGTGTTTATCTACAGGGGTAGGAACTGTTACGATGTAAAAATTACAATCTTTTATATCATCCGCAGATGTCGTACAGAACAACCCTTTTGCGCTTTGCACAGAGGGGTCGCTTATCAATACGGATTTCAGCAACTCAGCGTCAACTTCACAAGTTGAATCTACTCCTTTTCGTAACTCTTCTATTCGATGACGGTTAATGTCAAAACCTACTACAGGATATTTTGTCGCAAAAAGCCGCGCCAACGGCAATCCTACATATCCCAATCCAATGACTGCAATTTTAGTCTCCATATTTTTATTAACGTAAGTTATTCCAATACCATTTTACGGCTTCTTTCAGCCCTTCTCTCATGTTGAATTCGGGATTATATCCCAGCAATTCTTTTGCTTTGTCCACAGAAGCTAATGAGTGCGGAATATCGCCCTGGCGTTCCGGTCCGTGAACAACAGCAACACCGGCAATCTTCGGGTCGTATTCCGACAAATATTCTTTTAAATATTGAACCAATTGATTTAATGTTGTCCGTTCGCCGTAAGCGGTATTATACACTGTGTTTACGGCATTTGCATTTGTTGTTTCAAGCGCCAACAGATTCATTTGTATCACATTATCAATATAGGTAAAATCCCGTGAATTTTCTCCGTCTCCGTTAATAACAGGCGATTGATGATTCATAAACTGTTTAACGAACAAAGGAATCGCAGCAGCATACGCCCCATTGGGGTCTTGCCGGCGACCGAACACATTAAAATAACGCAAACCGATACATTCCAATCCGTATGTTTTGGAAAAAACATCGGCATAAAGTTCATTCACATATTTTGTTACGGCATAAGGTGAAAGCGGGTTTCCAACGACCTCTTCCACTTTCGGAAGTGTCTTGGAATCGCCATAAGTAGACGAAGAGGCTGCATAGATAAAGCGCTTAACCTTTGCATCGCGAGCGGCAACCAGCATATTCAAAAAACCGCTGATATTTACACTATTGGTAGTAACAGGGTCTGCGATTGAACGCGGAACCGACCCAAGCGCCGCTTCGTGCAATACGTAATCGGCACCTTCGACAGCTTTCCGGCAATCATCCAAATTACGAATATCGCCTTCGATTAGTTTAAAATTCGGAAGGCTCAAAAACGGCTCAATATTCTCACGCTTACCGGTCGAAAAATTGTCTAAACAGACAACTTTATTGCCTGTTTCCAGTAAAGCTTCACATAAATTTGAGCCAATAAAACCCGCCCCTCCTGTAACTAATACATTATGCATTTCCGGTTATTTTTTTATGAATTTAATCGACTGTTGCATCCGGTTGTCTTCAATCCCCACAAAAATATAAATTCCATCGGAATATTGCTCCATATCTATCGGCAAATAATAAATTCCTCCTGTCAAATAATAATTAGGAGATGAAAATAATAGCACCCCATTGGCAGAGTAAAGATTATACCCGAACTCAGCTTCCTTTGTAGCTTCTGCTTTTGCATAATAGATGCCGTTCGACGATTTTAACACATGCCGGCACAATACCTTATTGGCTTCCATTTGCTCATAAGGTTTAAAACGGATTGAAAACTCTGCCGTGGTGGAGTCGTTTTTCGTATCGACAGCCAGGATGCGCAACAGTGAATCCTCACCGGTCCCTCCATTTGCAAACAAGAGTATGGTGTCGCCTTTTATGTTACAGCTTAACCACGCCGGCTTTTGCAATATGGTGTAGTAGTTTATATCGCCAAAGGCAATATCTCCATCGGTAGAAGCGACATAAGCCAGAAATGAATTCTCTTTGCAAAGAACACTGTCGCTTATCATAAGCGCCGGTTTGTTGTTTACTGCCGCGGTGCGTAAAAATAACCTTTGCTGCGCCGAATTGCCCCGGCTGTCGTTCAGCTCAACAAGTACCGAACACTGTATTGAATCCATATAGACCATCCTTCTTGCAAGCGTGCCGTCATTGCTGTAAAGTACATTGGCTTGTTGATTTAACCATTCTGGCTTTTGCAATACAGTTATAGCCGGAATAAATAAATCCTCTCCATAGTTATAATGGAAAAAAGGATAAAACCGTTCATTCGAGAATAAATTCAATCTAAATGCGCTACCTGTCTGTAGGCTGTCATAAGCGCTGTAAATGTATGGGTAAGGTATGGCTATTGCGCCGGAAATAAGGCTTTCCTGTCCCAAGGTATCACAAGCGGCTACACGATAGAAGCTAAACGGAGCGATTTTTTTATCAAAAGGGATGATAAACTCTGTCGAATCGGCTATGGCAAAGAATGTAGATTCGTCGGGAGAAAAACCATTCATTTCGTCCGACGCATAGATTTTATAGTAGTCGGGCTGTTTGCCTGCCAGATTCCGTTTCCAACTCAACCGGACTGATTGCTCCACAATCTCTGCCTTTTCATTTACCGGACGCATCACGCCATAAGGCGTAAACGACCATGTATCGCTCCACTCTCCCCAAGCCCCGCGGGCGTCCTTCGCGCGAACACGCCAATAGTAGGTTTGTCCGTCGTTGAACCAACCGGTTTCTTTCACTTTAAAGTAAGGACGAATAGTCTCTTCGCCAAAAGACGACACATAAAGATTAAAGTTGGGCGAATAAGGGTACAACATGCGGTCATCGCCGGATAGCATAAATTCATAATCGACAATTTTATCCCCGTCATCATCGGTAGCCGGTTCCCAAGTGAAGGCGAAATAGAGACTGTCCACCTTTGCTTGGTGCAGAGGGAATGTTGGAGCCGCAACTTTATTAGGCGGCTTATTTTCCCAACTCTCCTGCCATTCGATAGTCACTTCTACATTTCTGTCCGGATCATTTCCATTGGCATCAGTGTATTCAATGTTGTTTTCTCCAAGCTTGAGTTGAGGGAGGAAAAATTTGCTGATCTGGAAAGTGTTTTCAATCCGCAACGAGTCTATGCCACAATCTATTGTTGTAGAATTAGGTGAGGAAAAAAGGAATTTTAATGAATAGCGGTATGTCGGTGTTGAATTTTCATTAGACAAAGGATAAGCCAAAAAACCACTCAAGTCAAAAGAATTGATGCCGGAATTTGTATTATTTTTTTCCCACACTTTTACCCAACTCTGTTCATTATCCAGAGAAAGAAAAACCTGAATACTTTCTGAAGAATCGCCCAGCCTGAACAAGCCGGATATCGTTGAAGAGAGTATTGGGAAAGGCAACTGAGCCCGGTAAATAAAGTAAGCTGCATCTTTTGCCGGTTTCAAACCGACGGATTCGGAATCCACCAACGTAACATTATCGTGTTTTTCAAATAATTCGTCCAATTGCAACGCTGTCTCTTTGAAATTAACAGAAAAAATGTGCTTGCTATTTGAAATGATATGCTGTAAAAAGAATTCCATAAGGTTTGTATTTCCTTCCCAATTATGATAATATTTTTGTGCTTTCTCCCACGAAAACTCAATAGATTCCTGAGGCTTTAATATAAAATCAAAATTTTCGGCTGAGGTATATTGACGATTAACTCTGTCGGGATCTGTATACATTTGAGATATTTCCTGAGATGTCCACCATTTAGTCCGAAATTTCTCATAATGAGAAGTTCTTTGTATTAAATATTTATCGTTTAAGACATCATCAAGTCCAACAAAATCCTGATTATCAAGGCTTAGATAAAATACACCTAAGTTGCTGTCTAAAATTGCCCCTTTACCCTTTACATACATTTCAGGAACTACATGATGCGTCATATTGCAGGTAAGAGGATTTGCCAATCCTAATTTTCTTGCAATTTCTATCGCATTATAACTTGTCGTTTCACATGTTGCATATCCATAAGTGGTGAACATTTTAAAAGGCATGACGCCATCCCAACAAGGCGGGAATTCGGTCCCCCGGTTATCTTTCACAAATTTCCAGATACTCAGCAAAGTGTCTCTCATTGTCTCGGCGCCTTTCACGGCTTCTTTGGCGATATTTGCAGAGCTATACCAATTTCTTTCATCATTAATTATCAAACGGGATTTGGCGATTGTCTTCCGACCGTTATTCCTGATTGTGATTTTTCGCATATTCTGAAACGCTTGTTCCTCAATGCCAAAATATCCCCTGGATATTGTATTTTCAGCATCTAATAATCCTCCCATCGAGATAGAACCGGAAAAAGCGTCTGTTTTTATAGCAAACGTTTTGGAAAAATCAGGATTTGCCTCAAACGGGTCTGATACGCTTTCAAGCATTGGTGTTTCCAAGCGAGACGGCATGGATTTTCTCATTCCTTGTGCGCGAAGAACGCTTTTGATATAGGTTGTGTCAAAGTAAGATGCGGGGTTAGTCGCATTTTCATTTTGCATTTGTGCATTGATATTTACACAAAACAAAAACATTAAAAACACTACCTTCAAAATTCTTATTTCAGATTTAATTTTATGCATGTATATTATTATTTAACGCCTTTATCAAAGAGTTTGCAAAATCTTCCTGTCCGGCAAAGGTTAAACGGGCATTTTTTGAAATCGTATTTGCTAACTGTAAATTATTACAGATTTCTTTTATTTGCTCAACCGTTGTTGTCAGATTAAAGTCCTCATCTATGACTACCGCATTATACCCATTCCCAGCATAATTACGAATTTCCCCCACATTCGTTACAACACATATCAGACCGTGTTGCATGGCTTCGACTACCGACATTGCCATACCTTCTACATCGCTTGTTTGAAAATAAAAATCATAACCGGAAAACAAACCCTGTACTTTGTCCGAAACAATTTCGCCTTTCAGAAAGACAGTTGTCTCCAACTGATTTTCTTTGATTAACGATTTGATTAAGTCCATTGTTCCGTCATTCCGTCCATATAAGTCAACTTGAAAATGCAATCCCGAATCTACTAATTTTTTCGCCAATAACACCAAGCGGTCAATGCGCTTGTATTCATTAAAACGCCCTACGTATAAGGCTTTCAAAGAAACGTGCTGCTTGGGTTGCCATTGCGTTGGAGATTGAAACCGTAAAAAAGAAATTATTTCTATGGGTTTCCGGCAGCCTTGCATCTCCACAAAAGCTTTGGCAGAAGCCGAATCACAAAAAACGGCATCTGCCGATTTTAAAGCCAATTTTGTAAATAACTTGTCAAATGAATGAAAATAAACAGAGCTGTGAATAAACTCAACATACTTGATTTTCGATTTGATTAATTTTGTCAGAATTCCTATTGGTGTGGCTTTCCACAAAGAAGTTATTATAATATTCGGCTCGAATTTCAGTATATAAAATAACGCTTTAAAGTAATTAAACGGAAATCCTCTAAATACAATCATATTGTTTCGCTCGCTTTCGGATAAGCCGATCAGAAAATCCGGATTATAGCTGCCCAAACAAATTAACTTGAAATCAAAATTCTTGTTCAACTCCGGCACAGCACTCATGAGAGCGACTTCAACGCCGCCAACTCCAAGACTTGAAACGATATATGCTAACTTTTGTTTCATAATATTACATATTATCGTTTGGGTGGTGGGTATGGGCTATGCTCATTATTATACTTAGCACGTTCTTTAAAAGTTGGTTTATCTTTTCCTACATACTCCAAATAATTCGAATACGGAACATATCTACTGTCTACTGTTAGAGAAGAATACCCTGCAAATAAGCAAGCAATAAGCAGGAAAATAGTGTATATTCTTCTTGATCTCATCTCAAATCCTTGCATAATACTGGCAACCGTAATAGAATAAAACACTGCGCAAAACAGGGAAAGCCTCGAAAAAACCGCAACTGTTAGTCCCATTCTGAAAAGGCAGATATATACTATGGAGACATTAAACAAAAAATTACCATATTGAAGAGATTCTATTCTTTTTCTGAAAATCAAAATTAGAATAAAAATCATTAAATGCAAAGCATATCCAAAAGAAAATGCTTTCCCCGTAATTCCCGCAGAATCAATACCGGTAGAATATATATGTAATCTATAAGCAACTGCAGGTATCCAACCCACAAGAAAATCTGCCAAAGAATACAATATTTTGGCATCGATAAATGCTAAATTGAATAATATAAAAACAAAAACAACCGTGCTGTTTTTGTATTGCTTGTTTAATATCCAATAAAAGGGAACCATAATTAAACTCGAATAATGAAAAGCCGTAGCAATCAGTATAATAAGAAAATATTTCCATTTGTTTCTTTCCAACAGTGCGGGGATGGAATAAAGAGCGATTGAAATTGCGATTAAGTTGCGAAGAGGATTGTCTATCCAAAGAAAAAAGCTATAAAGAGCCACGAAAAACATCAAGGCTAAAAAAAAGCAAGCGTCCGGACAATATTTGCGTATTACTCGAATAAAAATTAAATAAGTTATTATTTTTGTGAAGATGAAAAAGTGCCAAAAATCAACATTCAGCATTCGAAAAATATATGCATAAACACGATAACCGGGTTCCTCGTATATGTCTTTCATCCAATTTGTTATGGATAGTTCGTTATATTTAACTTCATACATCCTCCAATCCGTACCGGCCATATAGCCAAAACAAAGAAAAAGGGCGAGCAACACGATAAATGTGTTGCGAACTATGTCTTTACTTCCACTATCAACCGAATTATAGACATAATGCAAAATAAAACAACAGATAATAACGACAAAATAAATCCACATATTACAATATATTTGTGTATAAATCCAACACTGTTGAGGAATTATACTCGTTGATAATTCCTTTTCGAGGCAAAACGCCCTTGTTGTTAATAAAATCTTTGTAAATTACCGTCATTTCGTCCGCAATAGAATCGCTATTCACTACATTTGAAAAATAGTCGATTTTACCGCCGTTATACAAATCGTTCATCGTCCCATTTTGCGGACTGATCGTCCATATCGGCAGATGGCACTGCATATAATCGCCAACCTTGGTTGGTAAAAATACACCTTCTTCCAAATTGGCTTCAACCAGCAATGCCAAGTCATAATCGGACATCAACTTCAAATTGGATAAATAATCCAACGGGGGCAATACGCGAATGTGGCTGTCAAGTTTAAATTTATCAACCAATTCATTAAAATCAGCATCTTGTTTTCCGATAAAAGCGATTTCAAATTCGGCTTCCGGATTATTTTTCTTAAATTTCCGAAGACCCTCAAACAGCGTAAGTGGTGAGCGGGGCGATGATATATTTCCCGAGTGAACGATTCGCAATCTGTTATGAGGTCGAATTCCCTCGTTGAAATCAAACAAACCGTCCACACAAACATGAGGAATAACCAACGTCTTCTCTTTCGGCAACTTCATGTATTCAGTCATATAATCGCACAATCGTTGGCAAGGGAAGGTATGAACAACCGCATGTTGGGCAATATCCTTGAAAAGCCTGTGTCTCATTTTTCCTAACCGGACATTCGCTCCCGAACCATATGGCACAGGAAAGCATTTATTGGGGTAAGGGTCATTCCAATTGGCAATCCATTTTATCTTATATTTTTTTGATAAGTATAACGCCGCTAATTCTGCCGACGGAACTCGCGATATGATTACATCATAATGATTTTCTTTGATTAATCTCTCTCCCTCGGAGATTGCATATATCGCCCATTGCGCCCCTTTGTAAACATAGCCGGTTTTTAAAAGCACGCGCAAGTGGTCTATGATTGTTCTAAACGTTATTTTGTGTTTTAAGTAAAATATTTTTGAAGAAGCCAGCCGGCTTGTAAAATGCGTGTCTAAGGTATCCGGCATATATTCGGCTGAGTTATTCTTGCAAATCAAGTCTATAATATACCCCGAATCAGCCAACACTTTTAAAAGCTTTGCATTACAAATAGCCTCCGGACTGTTCACGGGAACGCTATAAGGTGAAAGAAATAAAATTCTTTTGTTCATTTTTAATGCGTTTGATCTAATTCAACAACTCTTCATAACTTTTTAATACACATTCTTCCGTAAAAAATGAAATGTCTTTTTCTTTCAATGCCGTGTTGTTCACAAAATCATTATACATAAAAAGAAACGCATTGGCTATTTCTTCCGGGTTATTCACATCCGCAAAATAATCTATCAATCCTTTGGTGTACAAATCTTTGAGAACTCCTTTTGATGGGCTGACCGAAAAAATCTTTCTCTCGCACTGAAGATAATCTACAACTTTGCTCGGAAGAAAAACACCTTCTTCGCAAGATGCTTCGATAATCAGACAAACATCATGTTGACAAACAACGTCAAGACTCTCTGTGTATGATACAGGATTCAAAACTTTTATGTATGGACTCAAATTCTTTTCTTCTATCAATTGGTGGAAATAATCTATCCTTTGTCGAACATAAGTTCCCAAAAATATAACTTCAATTTTAGCGCCGGGCATTTGTCGAATAAAATACTCCATTCCTTGCAAAAATGTCTCCGGATTGCGTTCCTTGCCCAGTTCACCGGCGTGTATTATTTTTAATACGTCGGCTTTTTCTTTTGGTTGAAACTTATGGGTATTTTGTAATAGCAGATGTGGAATTACAACACATGTTTCTTCTTTCATTCCCGTCATATAGCGCAACATATATTGTTTCAATTGCTCGGACGGAAAAATATGAGATGAAGCCTGTTTGCAGATATTATTTATCAGTCTTTTTCTAAAAAAACTTATTCCCGCATTCCATCCTCTGCCATACGGCTTTGGGTATTTATTCCATATATACGGGTCATTCCATGTTGGAATCCACTTTATATTGTACTTTTTACTCAGGTATAAACCAACAACTTCGGAAGGCTCATTTTTTGTCAAAATATAATCGTAATGATGTTGCTTTATCAACTCCTCACATCGAATTGCTGCAAAATATGCCCAGTCTATCCCTTTATATATGTAGCCGAATTTCAAGAAGGAGATCAGATGATTTAATATTGTTTTGAGATTTTTTCCGGTATTAAGCGGAATAAGGTTGATAGAGCTTTTGCCAAAGAAGAAATCATCTTTTGATAGCGGATAAGCTTTTTCCATTCCTTTTTGTATTCTGCTGATAACATCTACCATATAGCCGGCATCGGACAAAACTTTTATGACTTTAGCATTTACATTTGCCTCAGCTCCAAATATTGGATAAGAACTCGGAGCGATAAATAAAATTCTTTTGTCCTTCATAGCCACTCTTATAATTTAAATTGAAAAGAAGCTATTCGTTCACACGCTTTTCCGTCTCCATAAGGATTATGAGCCATACACATTTGTTGATATAAGGTCGTACTATTTAACAGTTCATGAATGTTTGAAATGATTTTATTCATATCTGTTCCTACCATTTTCACTGTACCGGCTTCTACTGCCTCCGGTCGCTCGGTCACATCCCGCATAACTAATACGGGCTTACCCAAACTTGGCGCTTCTTCTTGTACACCGCCACTATCGGTCAAAATCAAATAACTTTTCATCATTAACCAGACAAAAGCCGGATAGCCAAGAGGATTTATTAATTTTACGTTAGGCAGGTTATTTAACAGTTCGTACACCGGCTTTTGAACATTGGGATTCAGGTGTACAGGATAAATGATTTGCACATGGCTATTTTCTTCCGCAACCTGTTTTATGGCTTCGCAAATATTGAGAAACCCATCGCCAAAATTTTCACGACGATGCCCGGTAACCAAAATCATTTTTTTTGCAGGATCGACCAGTTGCTTTAACCCGCGAATTTCATCATCTTCGTATGTTTTCAATTTTTCTTGCGCCCACAAAAGAGCGTCAATTACGGTATTTCCCGTAATGGCAATGCTCTCCTCTGCAACATTTTCACGTAGCAAATTTTGCTTTGATTTTTGAGTGGGTGCAAAATTGTAGTCGGCAATGCGAGACGTTATCTGCCTGTTCATCTCTTCCGGAAAAGGAGCGTATTTGTTGTAAGTCCTTAAACCTGCTTCTACATGACCCACCTTTGCTCCGGCATAAAACGCTGCCAGCGCAGCGGCAGTAGAGGTGGATGTATCGCCATGTACCAAAACAACATCGGGTTTAAAATCTTCCAAAACAGGCTTTAGTCCGGTGATTACGTCTGCCGTAAGTTGATACAGATTTTGTCCGGGTCGCATTAAATTCAGGTCGTAGTCCGGCTTAATTTCAAAGAAAGCCAACACCTGGTCTAACATCTCACGGTGTTGAGCGGTAACACAAACCTTTGTGTTAAATTTTTCGTTGTGTTTCTGGAATTCCTTTACCAGCGGAGCCATTTTAATGGCTTCGGGGCGAGTCCCAAAAATAAAAAGGGCTTTTTTCATCTATATTTTCTTTTTAATCAATCATACAACAGGCTTATCGCCGATAGTAACTAATAAATAACCCTGTCCGCAATTATCCTTGCAAGCATTTTCTTTTTGCCATTTTTTTAACGCTATTTTCAAATAATGAAACCGAGGCAAAAAATTCAATGCTGTTTTCTCATCGATGGTATATTCATCTGTAACATGAAAACCCGCAGCATAAAATTCGGGAATCAATGAATATTGAGGTAATTCTTTACCCCAACTCCATGTACCCTTTCTTTCCATATTTGCTTTTCCAACACGATATGCTAAAGATGCTGCGTTAGGGATGAACGAAATCATGCGTTTACAGCATCTTCCCCAATTTTTCAGTAATCTAATACGTTCATCTTTTTCGAAGTGTTCTAACAAACCGGCATGAAAAATGACATCGAACTCATTGTCTTTAAATGGTAATTCTTCCATCGCGTCTGCAAGAACTAATTTAAGATCCACGTTAAGTTCTTTGGATGCCAAATCGGTTAAATCCAGACACTCTTTAGAAAAGTCAAGAGCAGTTGCAACTCTATTATTAAGAGCTAAAACCAATGATGTTTCGCCAGAACCACTTCCAATTTCCAAAACTGTTTCTCCCTCATGTGTCAGGGCTAACATTTCATTTGTCCAAGCGCTGGCTTTGTTTTCGCGAATTTTCTGTAAAAGTTCCTGCAACATTTTAATATTGTAAAGCTTTCCCCATTCATCATTTGTTAATGATTCATCAATTTTTGCAGTACTTGCCGGACAGATGATTTTTTTTAATTCGCTAATCATATTATGTTTATTTATTAACTATAATTATCCTTCATTTTTAATTAACTGATTCCGTCCGCAAATATAAGCCTAATTTTCCACTACAGAAATATTTTTGTTAATAACCTTGGACCATGCATAAATGTATGAATATACCGCATGCAATACATACGTACACAAAAAAGCAAGAGCCAAGCCAAATGCTCCATAATTCATTTTAGTCACAAATATAATCGAAAATGATACGAACCATATCGACCATATAACATTCAACATAAAGCCCAACCACATTTTTCCTTTACTTGCTATTATCTGCCCTAAAACGACAGTAATAGCATTTGGGATTGTGGATAAAATTAACACTATAAAAGTTCGTTTATCTGTAAATTCGGCGCCATAACTTTTCAAAATAATGGAAGACAGTAAAATTATCGCAATAACAGCGCCCGTCGTTATCAAAACATTTATAAATAGATTAAAATTTACTGTTTTTCGGTATTGACTATTCGTACCTTCTGCCAAAATATTGGATAATATCGGCACAATGATTGTCGATAAAGTCATCGGTATAAAAAGTATAATTATGCTCCATTGTTCTGCGACATCATAATTTGCAACATGTTCAAAGCCTGTATTTTTTACTACCAATGTTTTACCCCACCAAAGAACCGGTATCACAAAAACAGAGGACATTATGGAAGGCAAGGAAAATTTCCATAAAATGGACATTGTATCTTTTGTAATATTGTTTAACCCCAAACCTTTATACGTTTTTTTCGGCAGGCAACGATGCAAAGAATATTGATTCAGTATCCACAATACGAGAACAGAAATCCCCATACCGACAATCACTCCATAAACACCCCATAAATACGCTCCTATTGATAAGATAACAATTTGTATACTATTTGATATCACTGTATTTATTGCAATGGATTTGAATCGTTCGAAACCCGTAAGCGCTCCTGTCTGAGCACTACTTAAAGTAATAAAAAATAAAACCATTGCGCCCAATCTAATGTCAACGGCAAGATGAGGTGCATGAAGAGATTTGTCTGCAATCACAGGAGCCAACAAAAACAATAGAATCGAAAAAATAAGACCTGCAACAATAGAAAAATATAACGACAATAAATATATTTCATTTGTTTTTTTTGCATCTATATTTCGAAATATTGCAATATAACGAGATGCCGTTCCTCCAATCCCCATACCTGCAAAAATTGCAAACATCATAATTGTAGATCGTATAATTCCAAGTTCTCCATATTGTTCTTTACTTATTATACGTGCTATGATAATGAATGCCAACAACATCAATCCTTTCCCTACTACACCGCCGAAAATAGACCAAGAAGCCCCTCGCGCTAATCGAGAAGCAATATCGGATGTATTCACTCTTGAAACAAATTGTTCTATTTTCTGTCTTAAAAACATATCTTCATTTCCCTGTTTATAGCCGATAGTTGCGTTCGTTATAATGAAGTCCTATTATTCGGCAAAGATACAACAAATTATGGATATGATACCCTGTTATTTATTAATGAAGAATTTCCGGATAAATTGTGTTTCTGCAAAGATTTTAAACTTAGCCTGATAAGAGTGGTGATAAATTTTACCTAAAACGGATACCCTACCGCAAAATGGAAAACAACATCCCTGCCCAAATTCGGTCGAGTAATTACCCAGTGCATGTCGTTCAAAGGTTCGGGACTGTATATTTTCATTCCGAAATCCACCCGGATTAGAATAAATCCGAAATTAGGACGGAAACCCACTCCCCACGACAGTCCCATCTCTTTCAAAAGCGAATCCCATTTGAACAATCCTCCCTGCTGGTTGTCGTAATCGCGGATAGTCCATACATTTCCTGCGTCGACAAATGCCGCATATTCGATGAATGAGCTGGTTTTCATGCGGTATTCCATATTCAGCAAGATTTTAATATCGCCGTTCTGGTTTATGAAATCATTTCTTCCGCCCGATTTGTAAGAGCCGGGACCGAGCGTGCGGGTGTTCCAGCCTCTGACAGAGTTGGGTCCGCCTGCAAAATATCTTTGCTCGTATGGAATGACCGATGAATTCAAATAGGGAGACGACAGTCCCAAGCCAGCATGCAAGGCAAGAATATTTCTCGAATCCAACGAGAAAAACCGGGCATAATCGGCGCTTACTTTAAAATATTGTGCAAATGGATTTTTAAACAAGTGATAAATCCCGTCCGTTGCTTCTTGCCCCGATATTCTCGAGACCAAGTAAGGCAGCGTTCCGGCAACATCTACTCCCGCACGAATCGTATATCCTTCATTCTGAACACGCGACGGGGGAAGACTTGCGTACACAAACGAATAGCTGCTGCGCGTAATAAACCGGTCGGAGTAGCTTATTTTTAAAAAGACGTTTTCGGGTCTGTCCAAATGGGCTAAAAATGCCTCCGACATCCACGGCGTAACGATATAATTAACATTATACATGTCTAACGTATGGTTCAACCTGTTGCGCAATGCACTCCATTTATATATCCAGTCGATATCTACAAAGCGCTGACTGAATTCGGGGCGACTTTGCCAATTTATCCCCACCTTGAAAATGGTTCTCGAATTGGGTTGCTCTCGAAAACGTTCGGGAATAATGGGAAACAGGAAACGCGGAAAAGTCAGTGAAAAATCGACACCATATTGATAAAAGTTGTTCGACAACAAGTCCAATCCCGACGAGGTGATCGATTCAATTCCTCCGTTCAGCTTGATACGGAAAGTTTCGGAGCCGTTAAATATATTTTGATTTTGAAAGGTAGCGTAACCCGCTATGCCGAGATCGCCGGCAGAATTGGTGCCGTCAAGTCCGGTTTGCCAGTAAAAAATATTGGCGGGAGCAAGCGTTATATATGTGTTCAGCAGGGAGCTGTCATTGCGGACTATTTCCCTGAAGCGGATGTTTGCCTGTTTCACGGCACTCATGGAATTCATCGATGAATAGGTGTTTTCCAGCGCCCGGTCGCTATAATAACGTCCGGGGAGGATAAAGCAATTTCGATACAAAACTACCTTTCGGATAAAACGGCGCGAACCATAAATGATCCTCAGTCCCCGGAAATCGACCGTATCAGGACGGGCGAAATTCTGCCTGCTTTCCGGATCAAACTGGTCGTAACCACTGACAATGGTGACGGAATTGATGTAGTAGCGGTTGAAAGCGGAATTGAAGCGGATGCTGTCTTCCCTGTTTTCCCAAGTGTCACGAATCATCAGTCTGACATCCACTTGATTCGATGTCAACGCAGTATCGACCAGAAAATAAAAATTTTCTTTGGATAAACGGTAAAATCCCCGGTTGCGCATCAAATTTGTCAATGTTTGTAGTTCCCTGTCGAGTCCTTCGGGGACGAAACGTATTCCGGGCTGGACTTTTAAATATCTCTTTGCGCGGGGATCGGACAAAAACGACAAAATAGCTGTATCGGCAATGCCGACTTCATAATTGCGTATGGTGAAAGACTCGTTGGATTGCACGCGATAGGTTACGTTGGCTTTTCTCCTTCTCATTATGGTATCAGCGGTTACTTCGGCGTTGAGATAGCCCCAGTTTTGCATTCGTTGTGCAAGTTGTCTTTCCGTTTCCCTCATGAGGCGGACGTTAAAAATTACCGGTGGTTCGCCCAGTTTGCGGATGAAACGGTTGCGCCGTTTGGTAGTGTCTCTTCCGGATAATGAATATATTCTGAGCATCGGTTTTCTCAAAAAGAGAAAATCTCTGTTCGGTTGCTGTTGGACATAGTTTCTCAGATCGGAAGAGGAGACGTTTTTACTGTCCACTTCAACGTTTACTCTGTTCAGGAGGTATTGATTTTTGGGGACATGTTTGGTGGTGCTGCACGAAAATAGTAGCGGCAACAGCAAAAATGTCAATATGTAACGTTTAATAAACATAAATACAAAGAAATTTGAATTAATTTATCAATGTCGTTTAGTTAAGGCTGAAAGCCTTACATCAATAGCGTAGGGCAACGCCCTACGATTAGAAAACCGAGCTAACCCAAGCCCTGAAAGGGCAAAAGCAAAGATGTGGCTATCGCCCTTTCAGGGCTTAGTACATTCTCTTTCCGTTCCGTAGGGCGTTGCCCTACGCTATTGCTCATGCCCTTTCAGGGCGTTTGTCGCCTAAACTGAACGACATTGATTTCTTTATTGTAAATCATCATTCTGTAGAGACAGGGGGCACCGTGTCTCTACGCGCCCTGTCTCTACGGTTGAAAATATTATCTTGGTTATTGTTTGTCTGGTTTTCCTGATTCCTTCTTTTCCTGAATCGGAAAAGGTCTTTGAATCTTCGCCCTTCTCTGGTGTAAACCAGACCAACGCCTTGAATGTTATTGGACGAACGGAAAATCTGATTATTGGTATGGCTGTAGGCTTTTGCCCGTACCATGCCCGATTTTGTGAGCTTGTACTCCAGATCGAAATCGCCGATCCATGGCGCGCCGTCCAGTACATTTGTATTCCGGTATCCTACATTGGTGTTGAGGATCAATCGGTCGTTAAAAAATTGCTTGGAAAGCGAGACACCCACTTCCAAGTCGGAAAAATCCTCCTGCGAAGAACGGACATCTGTTCCTACTACCCATCCGCTTCCCAATATTCCACTCAATGCCTCATTTAAAACCGACGACAACGAAGAGGCAGCTAATGAAGTGACCATGCTGCTACCGCTTCCAACAGAAAGATTAGGAGGAAAAAACGAGTTAAAGGCAATTAAATAGGCAAATTCCTTGATGAGCAAATCGTCGGTGTTGATAATGCTGTTCATCATCCGGTTAACGTCGTCGCCTGCATCCGGCAGCGTAATCTCGTAAGACAAATTCAGCCTGTTCAGATTTCCTTGGATGTGCAATATACAATCGACCAAAACTCTCGTAGAAGGAAGTCCCAAGCCAGCGAAGGAAGGATCCAACGTAGTCAGGTCGGCTCTTACCCTGTATACCGCCGTAATATCGAAAGTGCTTGTCATCGGATCGCCGTTCAGATTCACCCTGCTCCCCTGCCGGATGGAGAATGTCCGGGAAGGTAATTGGCTCAATTTGATTCTCAAATGTCCGCTTTCAACGGTATATTGTCCGAAAAGTCTTACACCCTCTACGTTCGAATCATGATTCACATTGATATTTCCGCGTCCTCTGATTGTCAATTCATCTCCGGTAGCCGAATTGATTATCAACCCGAAAGTAGCCGTTTCCGACAATTCAACAGCTATATTGGATTGAACCGAGAAGTTTCTTCTAACCGGTCTGCTTTCAATTTCGGAATCACCTGTCTGTGGGCTCAGGTAGACAATACTTTCGTATACCCTTGCTTGTGCAGCCGATTCGGGCAGCCGTATTCTCAAATTCGAATTATTTCCGTTTCTCAAATTGCCGCTTACGGTGGCTGACCTTAAGTCTCCCCTGACAGAAAGGTTGCCGTTTGCGAAAAATGTTCCGAAAAGAAGACTGTCTGTTTTTTCCGGATTATTTATAAGTAAAAAATTGTTCATCTGAATAGAGCCGGAATAAGAGATGTCGGAAAACCGCTTATGCTTTACAGAACAGTTAAGCCGGGCGCTTTGGTTCTTATTGTCGTAAATCATTATATCCTTAATCGTCATCGTAGCGGGAGTAAAACGCATGGTATCCGAAATGCGGTAAGTGACGTCCGTGTAATCGACCGTAGCCGAAACATCTTTCAAGTAAACATAACCCACAACATCGGGAGAGGATAACCGTCCGTCCGCGTTCAGGTTGGCGCCAAAATATCCGGATAGATTGTGCATAATACCATGCAAGAAAGGCTGGGCGATTTCTACCGGTAAAAACTGCAAATTTACGTTAAGCCGTATCAAATCCCGTACTGGAGAGATAAAGCCGCTTGCCGAAGATATATCTCTTCCCGATTGGAATAATGACGCCCTGACACCCATCCCCTGATAGGTTTCACTCCACCGACTGTCCAAAGTAAGAGAACCTATCGTGTCATTCGCGTAAGTTATATTGTTCACCTTGAAATTGTTTGTATAAAAATGAGGCTTCCCGAGCAATCCCGAAAAGCGTATAACTCCGTCCAAGTAACCGTCGACAGGAGCGGGCAACAAACCAACTCCTCCCAGTAAATTGCCGGCAGAGACATTCTTGAAGAGTATGCGCAAAGTATCTTTTCCCGAATCCGAAACAGTTCCGTTTATTCCCAAAAACAGCTCATTGTTTTGGACTAATCCGAAATTTTTTATCCTGATATTTCCCGATTTCATCGTGATTGTTGCCGGTTCAAGCCCGACATGCAAGTCTTTCACCTTCAGATCCGACGGAAGAAGGTGTGCAGTCATTATCAGGTTGTTTCGAGCACGTCGTTCCCTTTTGAATGTCAGAAAAGCTTTTATCTCGCCCAAGAGGGAAAAATCGGACGGAGTATTGTCGTAATTCAGGTTGATCCGTACCGTATCTTTTTCTATTTCGGCATGTAATTTTATATTAACAGAATCCAACAAACCAATGCCCGAATGTACGTCGGCAACATACATATTCTCTTTTCTTTCGATGAAAACAGTTGTTTCTTTTATTGGGAATTTGCTGTAGGAAAAGTCGGGAAGCGTTGCTTTCAATATAATCTCCTTCGATTCATCCCTGAACGCTCCCTGCACCGAAGATTTTCCGTTTAACGTTACGGGTAAACGAAAAATGGCGGAGAGATTTTCTATATTTTCGAATGTGGCACGAAAAGTGAAGTTGTTCGGAGATGCGTTTTCCGGAATGTCGGTATAAGTAAAAAATGTCGGTAAATAATGGTACAATATATTTTGAGCGCCCGGTACAATTGTCGACGGATTATAAACTCCTTCCACCCGGAGGTTCAAATAAGGAGAAATGAAACGGAGCAGATTTTTGTCGTTTCTCCTATCCACGATAAGAAGGATCGAATCCACCCGGATTGTAGCGGTATCCATTACAAAATACAAACTATCCAGCCGGGCGTAACCGAGCATGTTTTCGGGCTTATCTCCCTTTATTTTCAAGTGAATACCGGCTCCGAACGCTCTATTTTCAAAATCTTCGGTCAAATGTAGGTTGTACGGCTTAAAATTGCGGATTGAGCCGTGCAGCTCGTATTCCGGCGGCTTATTTTCCGATTGTTGCGCCCACCCTTTCAAATAGAGGGAAACGTTTTCGTCATCCAACTTAAGTTGTACATTCATGTCACTCATTCCCCGGTAAGCGCCATTCAATTCAATTTCCCGGTACACATAATTCCGGAAAGTAAAGAAAGGAATATTTCCGGCGACTTGGATATCCGGGTCTTCGGCTTCGGATATGGAAACAGTTGCATGTAAATCGACCCCAGATTTCCCTATTTGTAGCGAAGTGTCCAAAATAGCGTTAAAATCGAAAGAATCGCTGAAAATAGCTGCATTTGCCGAGAAATTTTTACTTTCCGGCATATATCCCAGATTTCCTTTAATAGATAGATTTCCCGGAGCGGTTTCAAAATCTCCGTCTATCAATAAATGTTCCAACTTCCCGCTTATTTTTACTTGCGATTGCAGATTTCCCAACTGTTTTACCATGTCCGGAAGCTTTGTTTCGGGAGAGGCTACTTGCAAGATCGTTTCCACTCCTTTTTGAGAGAGGGACATTCGAGGGACGTTTGCAACATAACGGCTTTCGCGGTAATCATTCCAATCGCTCATGGAAAAGAGAGGAAGCGATAAGGTTATATCATTATCATAAGAGACATTCAGGTTTTTTACGCCCAAAGAAGGGATCGCACCGCTCAGAAGCCCCTCCAGCTTGAGCGGCTTGGAAAGCCCCGAGAGAGCCGGCATAAAAGCCCGTAAATCTTCCGGTACAATCTCCGACTTTTCTATTTGAATATGGTAAACTCCATTTCTCATAAACACCGGTTCATCCGGCAAAACGTGCTGGTAGTCGAACCAGACATCCGACAATTCTAAGTGGCTATTGGGCAACTCCAGGCGAAAACCCAAGAGACGGATAAACTGTTTGTCCTTATGAATCAGTGCCCTCAAGTCCCGCAGATCCACTCCCGATTCTTCTTCGACAGATAAGCGATAGGCTCTTGCGCCAAATTTATCCGGCTGAATCGAGCCAAGCGATAACCGTCCATTCAGGTTTTTTGCATGAATGTGCGAAGCATTGAACAGACCCGGGGTCTCTTCCTCCGAATGGATGTCATGCCGGAATTTTCCGTTTCGCAATTCAATCTTTCCAATCACTAAATCGAAAGGGGAAGGAGTGGTCTCTTCGCGGGGCGATTCGCTTGAAAAAGCATCTATCAAAAACTGAAAATTATACGGTGAATTCGTAGAATCTTTGGATATATACACCTTAAAGTCTTCCAGCAAAACCTCGTCTATTGTCAATGTATTGTTTCGGTAGACATGGAAAATGGAAGTATTGGCAGATAATGAACCAACATATAACAATGTATCTCCCCTTTGGTCGGCAAGATAAATATTCTCGAATGAAACCCCTCTCAGCAAGTCCAGACGGAAACGTCCGATAGAGATTTCGCTGTCAGTCCTTTTTTGTAGTTCGGAAACAACAATACGAAGTATTTTCTGTTGAATAAACGGAATATTCAACAAAACAGCCACCAGAATGTTAAGAGACATAATAACTCCCAGTGAGATGAGAATGATGTTGCGAACTTTTTTCACTTTCGGTTTTAAAAGTAGGTAAAAATATTGTGTTAATTGAAAAAACGCAACAGATAATTGTAATAAAAACGTTTTATCTTCCGCAACTGTTTAAAAATTTATCGTGACTGTTTGAATGTCAGTGAAAATAGTTATCTTTGCTTTCCATAATCTTTCTATTTTGCAGATTACGTATGAAGTCGATATTTTGTTTATTATCAGGAATTATTTTTCCGGCAATTATTTTTGCCCAAGTAACGCAAGAGTCTCCTGATATTTTTGAATCTCTTGCCGAAAAGGAAGCCGGACAAGGTACCGTTGCCATCCATCAGGACGCAAGAATGAATATCCTGCTGGATAAGAAGGCGGCAGCGAATGACGGGAAAAAATATATCTATATTTCCGGATACCGCGTTCAGGTCTACATGGAAAACAGCCAGAAACAATCCAAAGCGGAAGCATTTGAGAGAGAGAAACGAATAAAGGAAAAATTTCCGGAACTTGCCACTTATGTCACCTTTACCTCCCCTTTTTGGAAGCTGCGGGTAGGCGATCTCAGAACGCATACCGATGCGTTGGTGCTAATGAAAAGCCTGAAAACGGAGTTTCCCGAAATGAGCGGCGAAATGACGATTGTGCGCGACGACGAGGTGCGTGATCCGGAACTGGAAAAATAGAAAAACTTTAAGATTATGCCCGAAATAAAACCATGGGAATTAGCCAAGTATCCCGACGAAAACATTACGGATGCCTTGACTCCGCTTTACAAGCAAGCATTAACTCTTTTGGGAGAAGACCCTGAACGCGAGGGATTGTTAAAGACGCCTGAAAGGGTAGCCAAAGCGATGCAATTCTTAACGTATGGCTATAAGATTGATCCGTGCGAAGCCATAAAATCGGCAATTTTTGAAGAAGAGTACCGTCAAATGGTGATTGTGAAGGATATTGATTTCTACTCGCTTTGCGAGCATCATCTATTGCCATTTTTCGGGAAAGCGCATGTCGCCTATATCCCCAATCGGAAAATAACGGGGTTAAGTAAAATCGCCCGCGTAGTGGAGATTCTTTCCCGGAGATTACAAATTCAGGAGCGATTGACGACGCAGATTAAAGATTGTATTCAGCAGACGCTCGACCCACTGGGAGTCATGGTTGTCATCGAAGCCCAGCATATATGTATGCAGATGCGGGGGGTTCAGAAAATGCACTCGATAACGACGACTTCTGATTTCACGGGGATATTTAATACGGCTAAGACGAGGGAAGAGTTTATTAGTTTGATTGGGAAGTGAGGGATAACTTGCTAAACTATATGAAAGATACTACTGTCATATCAACGATGAAATGTTGTATTCTTTGTCCCGTTAGGGACAGGATATTGGTAGAAACAAGAATCTATCCACAGTCGGAGTCCCATTAGGGACGTAATATGTAAGGAAAACATTTCGTCCCTAACGGGACTTCGCAAAACGGGAACACCTTTCTACCAATATTGCGTCCCTAACGGGACTAAGAAAAACAATATTTTATAATTGACATGACACTACTTTCAGCAGATAATTTTAAAATAGTCTGCTGAAACTGCATAAAAAATACCACTTTCAGCAGACAATTAACATAAGCTATTGTATGATAAGTCTTTGCGAAATAAAATTTTCAAACAAAGAATTTACGATTAGCAAAGATTACGACAAAATTTTACGAAACAAAAGATGGACATTTGCCGAAGAAACGAAAACAAAAAAAGCATTGCACACCACGCTTGTAACAACTTACGGCGTGAAACGAAACGAGTATTGGCACGGTATACAAAGTGAAGTTACTTTGGAGGATTTGTTTGATTTTTGATTCTTGCTGTCTTGAACCGGGATTTTCACAAGATTAAAAAGATTATCAAGATTTTCAGCAATCCTATAACTTATGAAAATCATGGTTCCTATAGACAACTTTTCAAAAAAAATTATATCTTCGCAGCTATTAATCAACCCAAATTTTTATTACCATTTTAAAACAATAACCTTATGAACATGACAAACAAAAAAGTATGGATGATTGGAACAATCATATTAAGTTTGGCTCTATTCAACGCAAACGCATCGAACACCGGGAAAAAAGCCGGAGATGCCGCTTCTAAAACGAAAGAAGAAAACAAAGCGCTATTAGAATTATACAAAGATTTACGAGTCGCCGACGTTCGCGACGGAATGGACTGGATAGGCTATCACAATTTTGGCTCAATCGACCCGGAAGTACGCCCGTTATTCCGGACAAAAGTTGTCGGAATTGCAAGAACCGCGAGATACCTTCCGTTTGAAGGACCTTATCCGACTCAAAGGGGCGATGCATACACCGAGTGGCAAGGGTGGTACTACAACACCGTTTGTACCTATCCGTGGATGAATGATATTGAAGACGGCGATTTCATCGCTATTGACGTCAGCGGCGTCAATGTTGGTCTGATAGGCTCGGAAAACACTTTACGCGCCTTGCTAAAGGGCGCTCGCGGATTTGTCATCAATGGCTCCGGAGTCAGGGATACCGACGAAGTTATTTTGCAAAAAATACCGGTTTGGTCTCACTTTATCGCACAATCCATGGTGCAATGTAAAATCCAGTTTGATGCGAAAGATATCCCGATTGCTATCGGCGGCGTCACCATTCATCCGGGCGACATTATTGTCGCCGATGGCGACGGAGTTATTGTCGTACCAAGAAAAGTCGCTAAAGAGGTGGCAAAATATGCAAATAAAATTTTGGAAGAGGATAAAGATACCCGCAAATCATCGTATGAAGAATTAAATTGGGAATTGGACGAAACGGTAACTAAGTGATTAGTTATTAGTGATAAGTGATTAGTGATGGGCGACATTATCACTAATCACTTATCACTAATAACTCTCTTCCGGCACCTTAAACCTATCCCCCGTCTCCCGAATAATCCACCGGTAAAACTCTTCGGAATAACCCGGACGGTCGATCTTTTCGGGTACGCCCCAGCCGTTGTCGATGAATTGGCGGTTTTTCTCCCGTTTGATGTTTCCGCCGGCATATTTCACCAAAAGGAATTCTCCCAGCGCTTTCCATTCATCCATCATGATAGAAGCTTGGCTTTCGGAATATTCGGTGAGGAAACGGGCGGCATATTTGGGTGAACGGGAGTGCAGCGATTGAGCGGCTGTCTCTATTACGTCCTGATTTTCCGCCAGCTTTTTTTCCATATCCGACTGTACTTTCCGGATATCGGGCTTCATATAGCTGTATTTGGAATATGCCATATTCGAAACCCAATTGAATACCCAGTGGGCGGAAGTCCACGAAAACTTAAGCAAACTGCCGTTTCCCGCCCTGAAGCAAAAGGGAACATCGGTTACGCCGCAATAAACCGGAACATAAACGGTAAACGTCGCATCGTCGACCCCAAACCACAAAACGCCTCCTATCATGTTGGGCAGCCAACTGCGCATTTGCGCGACAAAAGAAAAAGCATTTATAGGACCGGCAATAGGGTTTTCATTGAAATATTTTACACCGTCGACTTCCCATGTACGGGGTGAGAAACGATACTCGGCTCCGAAAGGCTCAGCACCCGGGTCGTTTGTCAATGCCAGAGGCGTTCCCTCAAACTGGTCGCGCATCAGGTTTTTCAACGCCTGCAATGATACCTTTTTCTCCGGTTTTATCCACAACGGCAATCGCTCGTCTGATTTTCCCAGAATATAATCAATGTATTTATCCGTTTCCGGAGCTATCTTGCGAAAAACGCTCCACACTCTGGCGTCGCAAAACCGGCGGGCGCCAAACGACATCGGATCGTATGCGTCCGAAAAACTAAAGTCTTTATTTGTACCCTTAAAGTAGCCTTTTTCTTTGGCAAAAGAAATTACATCGCGTGAATAGCGGCAATTATCCCTGTCGTTCAAAGGAAATGTGGTAATACGCGAGTGATTGGCATGTCCGCTCACACAATCGTCGGGTATGCGCATCGCAACCCACACGGCGCCTTTTACGTCCGGTCCTTTCCCGATCATCTCCATGATCCAGACCTCATTCGGGTCGGCAATGGAAAATGTTTCGCCCCTGCTGCAATATCCGTATTCGGCAACCAGATCCGTCATGATTTGAATCGCTTCACGAGCCGTTTTGGATCGTTGCAATGTGACAGTAATCAAATTTCCGTAATCCAAAATTCCGGTCGTGTCGACCAGCTCGGGGCGCCCACCGAAGGTAGATTCGGTAATACACACCTGATATTCGTTCATATTCCCAAGCACCGCGTATGTTTTGAGTACTTGCTTGATTTTTCCCTGATACCGGCGGGTATCCCACCCGTAAATATCAGCCATCGCATATTTCGGGTATTCCGCTGCCGGAAAATGATCCAACTCTCCATATAGATAATATGAATCTGCCGAATAGGAACAAAGCGTTGAACCGTCTGCCGAAGCTTTTTTCCCGACTGAAATATTCGTTCCGGCAAAAAGGCTCATGCCGCAAGATAAAATCAGCAAATGCAATGTGAATAAAATTCTCCTGTACATCATAAATTATTACCAATATATAGTTTTCTCAAATGTTTCACTGTTTCCGCACATATCCGTCACGACAAGTTTGAATTTGTGGTTTTTGTTCTGTTTTACCCTCTCCATTTTATGGGTAATCGTATGGGTCTTGGCATCATACTCAAACAAAATCCACTCATCATCAATGTATCCGTCATACCTTGCTATTCCCGAAAGAGCGTCCAGAATCTTGAACCGCAAATAGGGTCTCCGGTGCAGATCGGTAGTATTAACAGGGGTAATGATTGGTTTCCCAATATCCGCCGCTACTGCAAATTTTCCAAATGCGTTGGTCTTTCCGACCATAAACCCGTCCACATAAACGCCTCCTGCCGAACCGGTTATAATATTGCTCTGATTTAATTTTGCAATAAAATATTTTCCCTTCTCTTCCAGCGTATCCTTGTCTATCTTTATGGAAATATCGCAAAAGGCGTGCAGAGGAATTTCAACACTTCCTATACTATGCACACCGGAACAGAATTTGGGAGACGCTGTTTTACTGTATTCCAGTTCCAAATCCGTATACAACGCATTTTCAGGAAAATAAATCAAAAAATCCTGCCGGTCGAAAACATGACTCTCCTTACATGGCAAATAGCTGACGTATGTTTGCCTGCTTTTGGGTATTTCCGTTTTTTTGCCCTGTATCGTAAAGGAAACAACATCCTGCAATCCAAAATCATCATACACCTCGTAATGGACAGGATACGGTCTCTCCTCCGTAATGTGGTAAACGCCCCGATATTCCGTATCTGCAAAAATGGTCAAAGGAGAATTGGCGTCCGGAAACGACTTCATGTAGAACTCTCCTGTTTTCATAAACTGGCGGTAATCAATAAAACTGTTTAACGCCCTGCTGTCGCTGAACTTTATATTGCTTATATTCACTTCGGATATCAGGTTGTCGTCCACATACAGCTTTATGATGCGGGGAGTGTAGGTAAAGTGAGACCCTGTCATGTAGTCGCGCGCTTTAACGGAAAATCCGATCTCACCCCACGCCCTGATATCGGTGCCTCCTTGCAATGTTCTGTTCTTAGCCGCACTTGCCGCTACCTGAAATTTCTTTTCCCTGACATTGTTTATCATGCCATTGTCGTTCATTCCATATATTTTTACCGACAGAATACGGGGCGAACGATCATCTTCCACTTTAAAATATTCATTCAAATCCAGTGGATTCAGTAAGGTATAATCATCCGTTTTGCGTATTTCAAAATGCAAATGAGGACCTCCCGAAGATCCCGTATTTCCCGAAAGGGCAAACTGCTCTCCTTTTTTTACCGGATACTCGCCAGGTTGAAGTGAAATTTCAATTTCAAAAGATTGCTTTTCATGTTGCCTTGCTTTTACAATGGAATCCAGCCTGGAAGTAAATCCGTTCAAATGCGCATACAATGAAGTGCATCCGTTTGGATGGTTTATGTACGCCAACTTTCCATATCCTCGCGGAGAGATGCTTATTTTGGAAACATAGCCTTCGTCTATGGCATAAACAGGCTTATTCTCAACTCCTCCGGTGCGGAAATCAAGCCCTCCGTGAAAATGGTTACGGCGAAGCTCGGCATAATTCCCACTCAAAGTGGTAACCGATTTAAGAGGATGTTCTACTTCCCAGCCCTCCATTTGGGAATAGATCAACTGACAGGGAATCAACAGGAAAAAAAATATTTTCTTCATTATTATAATAACTCAAAATTAGCGTCAAAATTATGAAAAGAAGATGAAACCGTCATATTAAAACTACTTAAATATGCGAATTAATAGTTGAATTTTTTTGCCTTTTTAGCCTCGTTAGAGGCGTAATATTGGTAGAAAATACGTTTTCCCTCTGTTCTAAGTTCCGTTAGGAACGAATTGAAAATCAGCGTAAGCTAAATATGTTTATATTCCGCCCCTAACGGGGCTTTGGTTGTGGGGGATATTTTCTTCTACCAATATTTCGCCCCTAACGGGGCTTTTTTAGGGGATTTATTCAATATTCTACCAATATCTTGTGCCTAACGGCACATATTTTCCAACTCTTGATTCATATAAATAACTCAAACAACTTCTAAGAATATTTTTTACATTTTTAAATCTTATTTCATCCAATATGTGTCAGTTTATTTATATTTTTGTAGGTTTTTTATATCATATAAAACAACAAACGAACAGAATTACAACTTTATAAAAAAAATGAAAGTCATGAAAAAGTTATTAGTTTTTTTTATTGCGGCTATGGGCGGTTTGACAGCCGCAGCACAACCGGAAGTAAAATTTAAGGATATGGTGCATGATTTCGGAACATTTCCTGAAGAAAAAGGAAAAGTGTCCTGTTCTTTCGAATTTACAAACACCGGAAAAAGTGATTTGATCATACAAAATGTAAAAGCATCTTGCGGATGTACTACTCCCGATTGGACTAAAACGCCTGTTAAACCGGGGAAAAAGGGATTCGTAAACGCAGATTACAATGCCGACGGACGTCCGGGAGCCTTCAACAAAACAATTACCGTAACATCCAATGCCGGAGAACAGGTATTGACAATAAAAGGAGAAGTGATACCGAAATCTACTAAAGTAGAAGATCAATTTCCTTTTGACATGAATGGATTAAGGGTCAAAACTCAAACTTTATCTATGGACAATGTAGAATACCCTTCTTCGAGAACAGAACGCATTGAGGTAATCAACAACACAAAAGAGCCTATTTCCATCTATTTCCAGGGAGCTCCTGCTTACCTGACCATAAAAGCGTCGCCGGCTACTTTGAAAGCAAATGAAAGGGGAACGATTGATGTAACGCTCAACTCTCAAGCCGTCAGAGAGACAGGAAACATTAATCCCGAATTTACCGTCGTAGTAAACGGCAAACCGGTAGATGATAAAAAATTCAAAATCACGGTATTGGCAAATATTGTGAAATAATAATATCAAAAAATAATCGTTGGAAGGATGATACTTATAAATGTGTGAGGTCATCCTTTTTTTGCATCGCATAATTTTTTTGTATTTGTTAAGTTTTATTTCACCTAATATGATACAACTTTACCAGTTTATTTATACTTTTGCAAGTCGTTGTCGTAACAAAGCAACAAACGAACGAAATTAATTTCATAAAAATAAAAGTCATGAAAAAGTTATTAGTTTTTTTTATCGCGGCTATTGCCGGTTTGACAGTAGCAGCACAGCCGGAGATTAAATTCAAAGATTTGGTACATGATTTCGGAACATTCCCTGAAGAAACAGGAAAAGTGTCTTGTTCTTTCGAGTTTACAAATACCGGGAACGGTGATTTGATTTTACAAAATGTAAAAGCATCTTGCGGATGTACTACTCCCGATTGGACTAAAACGCCTATTAAACCGGGAGAAAAGGGATTTGTAGAAGCAACTTATAATGCAACCGGACGTCCGGGAGCTTTCAACAAGCAAATTACCGTAACAACCAATGCAGGAGAAGAAAGATTGACAATAAAAGGGGAAGTGATACCGAAAGCTCCTAAAGTAGAAGATCAATATCCTTTCGACATGAACGGATTGAGAGTGAAAACTCAAAACGTGTATCTGAACAATGTGGAATATCCTACCCAGAAAACAGAACGTATTGAAGTAATCAACACGGGAAAACAACAGATGGCATTGACTTTCAAAGGCGCTCCTTCTTACCTGACCGTAAAAGCCTCTCCAGCCATATTGAAAGCAAATGAGAAAGGAACGATCGATGTAACGCTCGACTCCAAAGCCGCTAAAGATTGGGGAACGATTAATCCCGAATTTACGGTTGTAATAAACGGCAAACCGGTGGATGATAAGAAATTCAATATTACCGTATTTGCAAACATTATTGAGAACTTTTCAATGATGACCGCCGAACAAAAAGCCAGTGCACCTGTGCTCAATGTCGTCGCTAATGTAAAAGTAGGTGATGTAAAAGCCAAATCAAAGCAAACCTCCAAGTTTGCAATTGAAAACGCCGGTAAAAGCGAACTTTTGATTCACAAGGCAAGTTCTGATAACAGCGCCATCACTGTGTCTGCTCCTAAATCAATAAAAGGAGGGAAAAAAGATGAGATAAAACTGCAAATCAACACCGAAAATATGACCCCCGGCAAATTCGCAAGCCGCATTACATTGGTCACAAACGATCCGAATAGAAGTGTTACCTCTATTTTGATTGAAGGTGAGGTGAAATAATAAACTTATAACAAACTATCATTTTTTGAAGATTACCCCGATTTTGCCAAAATAGCGAAATCGGGGTAATTTGTAAGATGCTCGAATACATCTGATTACAAATTTAAACAAGTGAGAAAGTAGATAATTATTAACTTAAAATAGATAGGTAAATAATAATATTCGTATATTTGTGAATTACAACTTGTATTGACGTAACAATAACAATACAAAATGCGGAATAATCTAAAAATACAAAAACAATTAATTAATAGTGATTTACGCAGCAATTTCTTATAAGAATCAATCAGGAAGAAAGTTGCGCATATTTGGGTTATGTGCCATATGAGGACATTGCGTATCAACTTTGAACAGAAAAATGATGTATAGTAATAGATAACAAAATGTTAATAATAATTTAAAGCAAAACATTATGGCAAGATTAATAATTATATCAGGCGCTTCAGGAGCAGGCAAATCTTTTTCGTTGAAAGAGCTAAAAAACATAAACAACATAAAAGTTGAGGCATTACGAAAAATGACAACTCGTGGTCCTCGCAGTGATGATGAAAAAGAGAAAAACGAAAAAGGTGATTTAGATTTAATCTTAAATTGCACTCGCGAACTTGTTCGCGAGTGTGATTATACATACAATTACTGCGACCATTCGTATGGCTTTAAGAAAAAAGATATTGACCAAGCTATTGCAAAAGGTTTGTATCCCGCTGTAATTGTAGCAAAATGTTCTACAATCGAACAAATCAAAAAAGATTACCCCAATGCTCTTGTCTTATATGTGCAAAATGTTTTAAGCGGAGAAGATTTGAAACAAGCTCTTATAAAGGAAAGGGATCCGCTCGAAGTTAATGTGCGTATAGAAAGACAAAAACAATCTCTTACAGATTATGTAACTCATGTCGAGAAAAAAATATTTGATTACGTTTTAATCAATGATTTTTCTCCTAAACTTACGGATCAATTAGACTACATTTTTAGAAATGAATTGGACATTAACGATTCCAATTTTGTTTTTGTTGTAATGTCATTTAAACCAGATTATAACGAAATATACGATGCTTTCAATCATGCAGGACAACGCTATACAAAAAACAATCAGAATGTTACTATCAATCGTGTTGATAAACAACAAGACGCAGGCTTCTCAATTACTGAAAGAATAGAAACACTTATAAAAAAGGCTGGATTAATAATATGTGATGTATCTGAGGCAAGTCCCAATGTATATTATGAGTTTGGTTATGCAAAATCCCAAAATAAGACTATTATCATTACCGCAAAAGAAAAAACAGAACTACCTTTTGATACAAGTCACTATAAAACTCTATTTTATAATAGTCCAATGGATTTGCAAAATAAAATCATAGAACAATTAAAGCATTACTTTAAATCATAAAAGCAGTAATAATATGCAAAAATTATCAGAACTACTTAAAAATAGTAAGGGCGAGCCGCCTAAAAGAAATTTAGTTATTATAGGGGTTAATCCTATTATTGAAGAAATGACTAGCGATCCTGAATTGTTTTATGACATGCTTGTGTGCAGTGAAAATGACACTCCGCCTCAACTAAAAATCACAATTATTTATGAAAGCGATGACGAAAATTTCAATCAATCACTTTTTTATGACAAGGAAAGAAGTAAAAATAAAATTGAGTTTGACAAGTTACAATTTCTCAAAACAAGATTAATTGGAGGACAAGGGAAAAGCGAAAAAATTAAAGGTTTTATTAACTCAGTTTTAGCTTGTTTCCCAAAAACAATGAACAATCAAGATAAAGTTGAAGATGTAAAATCACGTTTAAAATTGTTTGAAGATAATCGTGGACATAAAGCTAACCTTATCTTAATTGATGATGTAATATGGTTTAGTATTACTACGCTTGATGTACCCACTTTAGATATGTATAAGAAAATAACCCAAGATAGTGATGCGGCTTTATATAGACAATTTTCTGATTATGTAGACAATCTTTTAAATTTGAATAAAATAACAGGTGAAGTTGAGGGTAATATTTTTCTATCAAAAAAAGGAGATGAATTAATTCAATTATATGATAATTACTCATGTCCAAGGGGTATTGCCCCACGAAAAGCATTTTACTCAACTGATTTCCAGAGATATTCTATTTGGGCATTTATCTTTAATCGAAAAGGAGAATTGTTGTTGCATAAACGCAGTGATATTACAGTAGATAATCGTTCTCTTTGGGATAAGTCAGCAGGCGGTCACGTGGATTTAACAGATAGTTCAACAATGATTACGGCAAAACGTGAACTTATAGAGGAAATGTTTTTACCACAAGCAGAATATACAAAACACGTGAGTGCTAACCCTGTTGATATAATAGACTTTGGAGAATGGAATATGAACAAAAGAGAAGAAAAGTATTTTATTGATAGTTTTAATGGTTTAAGCGAGAGAGACTGGATTGCCTTTAGAGCAACAGATTATGAAGATGATAAAAAAAGAGAAAAACTTATCCCTTTGACTATTAGAAGAAAATCACCACGAATAATGCATATCAAAGATAGGGACAAACAAGGAAAAGTTATAAAACTTCCCGATGGAAAACCAAAAGAACATATTGAAACTTGGTACACACGCTTTATTAGTGATGTTTTTTTGTTTATTGCTCCTGAAAGATCTATTGATAATGATTCGCAAATGAATAGATCGCTGAAAGCAGCCGAAATAGCAGGTGCTGCTACTGAACATAGACTAATCAGCATTGACAACTTGATTAAAGAAATTGAAACAAACCCTTACCAATTTACAGATGATTTAGTTTATATGTGTAGCGAAAAGAAAAGAATATTAGTAGAATTTTCAGAAGCAATTAAATTTATTTTTAAAAAATAATTATTCTATGTCGAACAATATTCAATCAAATTATCTCTTCATTTTGGTTGCTGCAAGTGCAGTGGGCAAAGGCACATTAGTCAATAAATTATGTGAGGAAGGTTCATGGAATAAAGCGAAAAAATACTCAACTCGAGACTATAGAAAAACAGATAATCCGCTTGAGATAGATGATATAATTCCATTCGACGAAGAGGAAATTGATAACTTAAAAGGCTACAATCTTGCCGATAAGAAAAAGAGAGAAGAAGTTCGGCAAAATCGAATGAATAGATTAATAGAAATATGTGGTGATAAGAAGGGAATAGTCTATTATAGAAATGGTAATATTTATGGTATTAGTATTGATGAAATTGTAAAAGGGCTAGAAAAATCACATTTGGCGATTGTCATTAGTGACTTTAAAGTTATTGAAGAATTGAAAAAAAAAGATGAGTTGCAGAGTTGTATTAAAGTTATGTATCTTGCTTCGACAATTGATGAGAGAGAATTATTAAAACGTTATAAAGCAAGGCAAAAAACGGAATTACCCGATGCAGAAAAAACAATAAAAACAATTCGTCAAATTCAGAATATGAGTTCTATTTTGTTGAGTGCAGGAAGATTAAAATATTTAACAAAAATAGAAGAAACATTGCCATTGCTAAATGAAGAATGGAATCAATATGTACCATATTTCGATACCATTAAAACGCGAGCCACAAATATTCGTATGTTGTATAACCGCTATATAGACAACATTACTTCAATAGATTATGTTATTCTGAATTTTTATGGGTTGGAATATATGTTCAAACAAGCAAGGAATATATTAAAAAACGTCAAATCCGAACGCAAAAAACCAGATTCACCTATATTTATGGTTTGCGCAGCAAAATCCTCAGGGAAAGCCACTTTAATGGAAATAATTGGCGATATAGGAAAAGTACATGGAAATATTGAAATTACAACAAAATATACAAATCGTGAAAGTCAACCACATACTGATGGGCGTGATGGCATGATAGCTTTTGGAGAAGAAGAAGGTATGAATTTTAGAACGAAAATGGAGCAATGCTTGAAACATCCGATAAGCGAAAGCGATATTTGGAAATGGAGTTTTAAAGGTAGACCTCACTCATACGCTGTATGCCACAGAGAAATTGACAACAATAAGAAGAGTAAAAAAGCACAAATTTTCATTTCAAATATGGGTGAAATTAAATATGCAAGAGATAAATATGAAAAAGATATTATAGTTCTCTATTTGCATGCTACACATGCAACTGAAACTCAAAAACATATAGAGGAAAAACGGCTGCGAGAATTAGCTAAAAAAAGAAGTGAAATAACAAAAAAAGATTATAGTAGGTATCAAATTGATAAATTGAAAGAAGAATTTAAAGATGACAAAACAATACAAAATGAGCTAAAATTATTAGTAAAAAAAGATAAAAGAGAAATAATATCTACACATAGGGATTTTCGTTTTCATAATATTAATATTGACCACGTTTTATTAAATACAGGAACTCGCGAAGATTTGATTGAGCAGATGACAAACCTTATTGATTTTTATTCTTCTTATAAAATTGTGAATTTCAAAGAAATAAATGATTTAATTAAATGCTTAAAAAGAACTATTGATATATCTAAATGGGGAAAAAATGGATATAAATCTATTGAAAATTTATGGGAAGAAATAAAAAATAAAGATTGTGTTATTTCAGAAAACGTGATACGACAAATTTCTATTGCTGTCATAAACATAGAAAAAGATAAACATGTTTTAATAGAATCTTCTCAAAAACTAAAAGACGGATTTGTAAGAAATCGAAATAAGTTACCTCGAGAAAAAATAAAAGAGGGAGAAACCATCCTTAATGCTTCGATTCGGTGTTTAAAAGAAGAACTTAATTTAGAAGAGATTCGATTTGAAATAACTAATATTGTCAATAATCCTAAAATCTATACAAAAGAATCTGCCTCATATCCAGGATTAAAAACAGAATATATTCAATACGATGTCTATGTTCAAGCAGATTTGCCTTTTTCTGATTTCTCCACAAAAGAATCAGGAGAAATACATGACCCTGTAGATGTCCATTTTTGGAAATGGCAAAAAATGGAATAATGATGCTACGTTTATAAGAGATTAAATAACAGTGAAATATACGGCACATAACGAGCGGGTTTTATGAAAGCGGGGGTGCATTGCCCGCCCGAACCTTCGTGAACCTTCGCCTTCATATTGTAAAAAAGTATTTTGCCTGCAATAATACACAAAAAACATGTATATTTGCAAACAGATTATTTTTATATGACAAACAATTCATTGTATAAAATAAAAGATTGGATAGACGACCAACAAAAACGCGGTCGGATAACATTTTCCTTTCAGGAAGTCATAAAGCGTTTCCCTCTAATTTCAGAGCAAGGTGTAAAAAATGCACTCAACCGGCTTGTAAAGAAATCAGAAATTATTCCTGTTTTGAAAGGATTTTACGCTGTCATTCCTATTGGCTACGCTTTGCGTGGAATGATTCCGCCGGAATTGTACATTGATGATTTAATGAAACACTTGAATCGCTCGTACTATATTGCTTTGCTCAATGCTGCCGTTTTTTATGGTGCCGCCCACCAGCAACCACAAGTTTTTTCGGTAATAACTTCATATCCGCCGTTGCGTGATACTACCAAAAAAGGAAGTCGTACAGTTTTTATTGCCACACGAAAAACAATACCGCAAACGTGGTTAAAACCTTTTAGAACAGAGTATGGCGATATTCAAGTATCAAAACCCGAACTTACGGCAGCCGATTTAATTACCTTCCAAAAAGAAATAGGCGGATTAAACCGTGCCTGTACAGTTTTGTACGAATTAGCAGAATCAATAAAGTTTGAACTGTTGGATAAAGAATTTTTTGATTATGTTCCAACTTCAACTATTCAACGATTAGGGTATTTGTTGGAAAATGAATTGGAACAGTCCGATTTGGCAAAAACTTTGTTTATAAAATCGCAAGAGTTTGATTGTAAATTTCAAAAAATACCCTTGAAATACAGCAAATCTACAAGAGATTGCGAAATAAACGCAAAATGGAAAATTATTATTAACGAAACAATAGAAATAGACGAACTATGATACCCCAACCTGCAATAAAAAAATGGCAAGAATCATTTCCGTGGCAAAAGGATTACCAAATCGAACAGGATTTAATAATCTGTCGTGCCGTATGTGCTTTGTTTAACGATGAATATCTTGCTGAACATTTGGCTTTCAGAGGTGGTACATCCTTTAATAAATTGTATTTGCACCCACAACCTCGCTATTCGGAAGATATTGATTTAGTGCAGATAAAAGCAGAGCCTATTAAAGAAACGATAGATAGAATCAGGGAAGTCTTATCTTTTCTTGGCGAACCGAAAATCAAACAAAAAGCACACAATAACACGTTAATTTTTCGTTTTAACTCCGAAATTCCACCGATTATTCCTATTCGTCTGAAAGTTGAGATAAACACTCGCGAGCATTTCAATGTTTTGGGACTGACAAAGCAAGATTTTAGTGTAGATAATCAATGGTTTTCAGGAAGTTGCAAAGCAACAACTTATCATTTGGAAGAATTGCTCGGAACAAAACTTCGTGCATTGTATCAACGCAGAAAGGGGCGTGATTTATTCGATTTATGGAAAGCTCTTTCAACGCAAAATCTTAATACGGAAAATATAATTCGTTGTTTCCGCGAATATATTGGTTTTGTGGTTGATAATCCGCCAACCCAAAAGGAATATTTGCTGAATATGGAACAAAAAATCGAAGACGAGGAATTTTTAGGCGATACGGAAATGCTTCTGCACCCCGATGAAAAATATAATCCTGTTAAAGCGTGGAAATTAGTGAGAAGTCTATTAATAGAAAAATTATAGTGCACTTTTTGAAGTGCACAATTGGAGATTTCCTGAATTTCCCTAATCAAAGCCACTTCTCACTCCTGTACCATTCAATACATTCGCGTAAACCCTGTTCCAAGTTATAATCCGGACTGAATCCAAGCTCCTCGTTCAATGCCTTAACTTCGCATTTCCAATTTGAAGCGGAAAGAATGTTATACTTATCCCTGTTCAGCGTCGGAGTTTTACCAAACCAGCCGCAAACGGAATCTAATGTATACGCAAGTCCTTTCACCAATATACAAGGTACTTTTACCGGAATCGCCCATTGGATGCCTAACTCTTTTTTTGCCAGATTGGCGTATTCATTTGAAGTCCAGACATCGCCGTCGGCGACAAAATAGGATTTCCCGATCGCTTTTTTCTCGACAGACAGGAATATTACTTTTATCAAATCCTTTACATAAATGAATGTAATGTACTGAGGTTTGAATCCTATCGCCGGGTTTAAACGCCGTTTCAATGTCTGCAACATCACAAAATAATCTTTCTCTCTTGGTCCGTAAACTCCGGTCGGGCGGAGAATTGTGTAGGGAAAACCGGATAGCGACTGGATAAATTCTTCCGCTTTCAATTTGCTTTTTCCGTACAACGTGTCCGGCGCCGGCGTATCATTCAATTTAATCTCTTCCAGCGAAATAGGATTGCCCGAGCCAAAAGAAGAGAGACTGCTCATGTAGATAAATTGTCCGGGAACCATGTCTGCCTCCTGAAGGGCTGCAATAAAATTGCAGGTATACTCGAAATTTACACGGTCAAAGTCCGTCTTATTTTCACATTTGGTCAATCCCATGTTGTGAATAATGACGTCCCACTTGCCGTGTTGCGCTTTTTGCTCTTTCAGCATTTTCGACATCTCTTCCTTGTTTGAATAGGGAAGGTCAATTGTTTTAATCGCGGGATTCGATAAAAATTTCCTGCTGCTCGAAGCGCGTACGCCCGCCCATGTCTCATTTCCCCTTTCAAGCGATCCTTCGACAATAAAACTTCCGATAAAACCTGTTGCTCCTGTGACTAATACTTTCATTATTTATATAATTATGTGGTTCATTTATTTTCAATTAAACAATTGTAATCTTTCTGACAATCAAATATTTATAAACATAAAATGGCTGTAATTAATAATGGTGTTGCAATCTGTCCCGTTAGGGACATGATATTGGTAAAAAATGTTCCTCATTTTCCCTAAAGTCCCGTTAGGGACGCGATATGAATAAAGAAAATCCATCATTCTTAATTTTTATATTTCTTAATATGCCATGTTGCGTCCCTTCGGGACTTTGATTGTGGGGGATTTTTCTTTCTACCAATATCATGTCCCTAACGGGACAGATTGCAACACCATTATTAATTACAGCCATCTAAAATCGTAAATTATATACATCCCTTTACAGCGCGATAAAACGAACATGTCCCAAATGTAAATGTTCTTACTTCCACTTGGGAAAATCCGCATTCAAGAAGCAATTCCTTCATCTTTTTCCCTTGCGGAAACGCTTCTATGGATTGGGGCAAATAGTTGTATGCGCGGACATCTTTGGAGATGAATCGGGCAAGAACCGGAATTGCCAGCTTGGTGTATAACTTGTATCCGAATTTCAAAAAAACGTTTTGAGGTTGCGATAATTCCAGAATGACGGCTACTCCTCCCGGCTTTAGAACCCTGCAAATCTCGCAAAGTCCCTTAGACAGGCTTTCAAAATTGCGAACGCCGAAAGCGACTGTTACCGCATCGAACGATTGCACCTCAAAATCCAAGTCGGTTGAGTCACCTGCTTGGAAAGAGATAACGCCGGTCAATCCGAGTTTTTCTATTTTTTGTCTTCCGATTTCCAACATTCCTTCCGAGATATCAATCCCTACGATTTTTTGAGGAGACAGGAGCCGGTGCGCAGTAATTGCAAAATCGCCGGTACCTGTGGCGACATCTAGTATTTTTTGCGGGTTTGACTTTTTCAGACCAAGAATAGCCTTCTCTCTCCATGAACGGTCGCTTCCCAAAGAGATGAGCCTGTTCATCGAATCATATTTTCCGGCAATGGTATCGAACATTTTCCGGACTTGTTCTTTTTTCCCTTCCGCAGAATCATACGGAAGCACCTTTTCGCACCTATAGTCGCTCATTGTTGAATGATGGAATATGATTATGCAAATGTATTAATTTATTCTCAATTCATCATTCAAAAGTCCCAATCCCAAAAACGCCACCACCCTTTTCTATCCGGAACATTGATTTGTATGTCGGGATTAAGAGCTTTCAGCGTTTCCAGAAACTCCTGCTCGCGAACGGGCGAAATCAACGGCAGACCCATATAGAACTCATCCCATTTGTTTTCTCTTTTAGATTGAAAGCGAATACGCAATCTTTTTAATGAAAACGCCGGAGCATTATACGGATTGTATGAACGTTCCACAGAGGTGATGGTAGATATGAGAATTTTACAAACAGGCGGTTTACTTATGATACCCCATAAATAATATACCTGTATTTCCTTGTCGGTCAAGACATAATACGCGCTGTAATATGTTAGGGGAATCAATATGACGACAATCCCAATAGCAACCTTGTAGAAGACCTGCAAAAAGAAAGGAATTTCTTCAATCCCCCCTATAAAGAACAACAGCAACAACACCGCACCCATAATAAGAATATGAAGCATACTGATTCTTGATTTGAAAACCTTCTTTTCCATATTCTTTATTTTACTTCTGTTTCTTCTTCATTTTTGCAAAGATAAAATATTATTTTAATTTGTTTCACTATTTTTGCATTCTCAAGAGAATTGTAACAGCATGAAAATAGGAATCTTTTGCTCCTCAAGCGACCATATCGCACCGGTGTATTACGAACAGACCGCCCGTTTGGGCGAATGGATAGGAAAACAGAAACACTCCATTGTTTATGGTGGAACAACGCAGGGTTTAATGGAATGTATCGCTCAAAGCGTAAAAAAGGCAGGAGGAGAAACGATTGGCATATTGCCTCGAATGATGTATGAAAACGGACTGGGAAGTCCTTCCGTAGACCGGCTTATTATTACGAAAGACCTGACAGAGCGTAAAGACAAAATGACGGAAATAGCCGATGTATTGGTTGCGCTTCCGGGCGGTTTCGGCACGCTGGACGAAATATTTCACGTAGTTGCCGGCGGACAGGTTGGATACCATGATAAGCCTCTTTTATTGTTCAACCAAAATAATTTTTATCAATCTCTCATTCAACAGATGGAACAAATGTCTGTTGAACGGTTTACTTCTGTTGGATACCAAAGAAGGATAATTGTGGTGAATACGACGGGTGAATGTATAAACCGGCTTTCCTTGATTAGGCAAAGAGAAAAAGTTTAAAAAAAACTTTCACAAAAATTTGCAGGATAGATAAAAAAGGAATACTTTTGCACCCACAATAGAACAAAGGTTATTATTGTCGCCTTACCGGCCCATTCGTCTATCGGTTAGGACGCCAGATTTTCATTCTGGAAAGAGGGGTTCGATTCCCCTATGGGCTACCAAACTTAAAAGATTTTATAAGATGGCAAATCACAAATCAGCAATCAAAAGAATCAGACAAACAGAAAAAAGAAGATTGCACAACAGATATTACGCTAAAACAGCTCGCAACGCGGTTAGAAAATTGCGTGCAACCACTGATAAGGAAGCAGCAGTTGCTCTTTATCCGAAAGTAAGTTCTATGCTGGACAAACTGGCAAAGAAAAATATTATCCACAAAAACAAAGCCGGGAATTTGAAGTCCAAATTGGCTAAGATGATTAATAAATTGTAATCCTTTTGATTTAGGAATATATTTTCAGCCCTCTTTCTGAAAAAGGGGGCTTTTCTTTTTTAAAAATTAGCCCAACCCGTTGGGATTGGGCTGGGTTATAAATGGTTTTCAACCATTTTCAAACTATCTCAGCCGCTGCGCACCAAAGGTGCAATATAACCCAGCCCAATCCCAACGGGTTGGGTTAATTTCAAAACAATATTTCGTTTGGATAATCTTAACACAGGGTTTTACGGGTGAGCCGAATTATTTACGAACCGTATTCCCTTTTATTGTCAAAGACGTTTTTTCGGCATTTGAAATAACCTTTAATGTTTTTCGAAAAGAACCGCTGATATTATTTTTATAGGTGATACATACAGAGCCGGTGTCTCCGGGAGATACCGGGTTTCTTGTCCAGCTTCCATAGACGCATCCGCAAGATGAGCGCACATCCTTTACCAACAAAGGATTTTCCCCTTCATTCCGGAAAACAAAACAACGCTTGACCGCCCCGCTTCCTAAATAAATCTCTCCAAAATCATGTTCCGTTTCTTCAAACGCTATTTGGGTCTTCTTTTCCGCTGATATTTCGAAAGAAAAAAAGGATGAAATATAAAAAAAAGAGAAAAAAAGCAACAATCTCTTCGTTGAATTATTCCGGGAAGGAGTTTTAAAGGGTATTTTAATCATTGTATATAATTTACGATTTTAGATTTACGATTTACTTCCAAGCATCTTCCAAGAAAACCAACCAAGTACCCCAATTATAACACAAATAATCCCCCACAACCACCATTTACTTTGGAACAAAGGATTTACCCGTGATTCTGATTTTTTTAGCGCAATTTTTTCTCCCAGCGAAGCCTCCGAAAGATTTTCCGGAATTCTGTCACTGAAATGTTTAATGTCATAATCGGGTTTGTCCGCATTTTTATTACCGTAATAGAGGAAACAAGAGGCGGCATTGTCATTAAACCGGGCGATGATTTCGTAAACATATCCGCTCAAGGAAATTGAATCGACTTTGAGAGGAGTATTGTTGCAATTTTCAATCTCAATAATCAAATTATCAAGCATTACGCCGACGAATTTGAATTCATTTTTTTCAATTGAATTTAAAGTTCCGGTTGCCAGTATCCGGTAGTTTTTGTGCCAGCCGGTTTGGGTTTTGGTGCTGTCTGTTATGTATTTTATTGTCAGTGGGCGATAGAAGTCAATGGTGTCACTCACATGAATTTTCAGGCTGCAAACGGGAACTTTCGATGTTAATTTTGCATGAATGATTGTCCGGTTGTGCTCTTTATCTTCGACGATGTTCGTGGAATTCACTTTGTGATTCCGGTACAGTCCCGGTACATTTTTATTCAGAAATATTTCCGCAGTCAATAATTCGGGATCGGATTCGCTTTCGATGTTTAAACGGAAAAAATGGTATTTGGAATCCGGAAAAACAATCGTGGTGAAACGGAAATCGGTCAAATCATTCCGGATAGATAATATCCTGTAGTTTTCGAGAATAGAATACCACTCCCGTTGATTCTGACTTCCTTCCAAACTGATTTTCCAATCGAAATTCTGCTGTTTAAGTGTGAGATAAATTTCATTTACAAGTTCTTCCGAGCCTGTTTCAAATGTAAAATGATAACCGGCATTTGTTTTTGACTGGTTTATCAATTTAAAAGGAACGCTTTTCGAATCTATTCTATCCGCGTTTATTTTTAAAATATAAGGAACTTCAATCGTATCATTGCCCGCAATACCGAATATTCTCACATCCGACAAATCGGGTTTAACCTCCTGAAACAGATCGTCCGGCAAAATGATTTTCTGCCATTGATCCGTCACATTTCGTATTTCTCGCTTATAGTGGTATTGATTTGCATAAGCATAACCTGTGCAACAAAATGACAGGATTAAAAGCGCTATTTTAATTTTTGTTTTCATCTGTAATAAGATATTTGTATTTATTGTAAAGGAATGATATGGTCAGAAGCAATATGCCCAAAACAATTAAGACAATAGTTTTGGAAATCGTGTCAAAATTCTTCAAATCGTAAAAGAAAAGTTTAATTAAAGTGACTCCTACAAGGATTATCGCTCCTATTCGAAGATGTTTTTTCTTTTTCCATATTCCCAACACGATGAGCATCAGGGCATAAACTACCCATAAAATACTTAAACCAACCCCATACGTTTGCGAAACGCCCGTGATGTCCAACCAACTTATCAGTTCACTGCAGAAAATCCACAACAACGTAACATGGAACAAATAATCAAAAGTTATCCTTATCGTGTTTGAAACAGGCTGCAAGTAAGCCTGATTGAGTTGCTTGTACAAAGAATATAGAGTAAGTCCGACAAGTGCAAGGCAAATATAGCGGACAATAATATTGGAAATGGTGATCGAATAGTAGTCATTTGGATTCAAATAACTATCTCTCAATCCACTCAAGGCATAAAGTCCCGTAGTGAGAAATCCAAACAGGAAAATAACCGACAAAACAATGGTGCATACCCCGAATTTCCGGTTTTTCAATTTGATAATATTGAAAAGGGTTAAAACGGAAACGAATAAAAGTGAATAATTGATTGTCCAAATCTGTTTGAACTTATTTAAGTCCATATTGAAATGACTCATTGAATAAGGTATTTCCACTTCAATCTTGGAACTTCGCCAAAGAAGGTCGTAATAATGCGCAATTTCCAATCGCATTGAAAAATACAATGCAATCAGCAAAATGGCGGGAACAACAAAATGAATGATCGTCGCAAGCTCCTTTCGAGGAGTAAATGCAGGTGGATATTTGGAAGTGTACAATACATAAACAATAGATGCAAATGCCGCGATAAAAAGGACGGATGTCAGGAATTGAACATTGAAAACCGGAGTGTCCAACGCGGAATAGCGGTCATAATTGATCGACCAGTCGTGAATGAGACTGAAAAAGGCGAAAAGCATAAGAAAATAAGCTATTTTCTCAAAAATCGAAACTTGCTTGATCCTTCCGAACATAAAGAGTATAAATGCCTGGACAAGCCACAACAAGGTAACCCAATGTCCGTCCAATTGGACAGGAATTGCTATCGTTATAAAGACAAAAACCAATGCGATAATGAAATAAAGCAAATTCTTATCCGCCAACTTTTGCTTGTATATAACAACTCCCACCGCAAAGTGTATAATTGCATTGACAAGAGTAAACAAGCCTAACAGTTCATCCCCTGTTGCATCGGATTGAATAATGGAATAGCCTATGCCGTAAAATAGAAAGGTATTAACCAAAAGCGGTAATATGTCGATTGCAGCGAATTTCTCTTTCCGGATAAGCTTGTAAACGAGAAAAACAACGTAAAAAATAGCGTAAAAAACAGACAGAAAAGCCAATGCCAAACTTAATTGACTTTCCGGTTTATAGCTCACCCAATACCACATAAGATAGATTATCCAAGTGAGCGCAAAAGAGGAATAGTAGAGCGATTTCCAATATTTTTTATACGCAATAATCAAAATACCTATATTGATAATTGCCATATACGAAAACAACACGGCGACCCGCCCCGAACCGTCGCTCAACAAAAAAGGAACGGCATAAGCTCCCACTAAACCGATATGGGCAATCACCTGCCGGTTATAATGAATAGCCGCAATCACTGCAAACACGGTAAAAACTGACATCAACGCAAAAGCAAACGCCTGAGGGAAAAGGTCATAAAAACTATACCCAGCGTATGTTATAAAATAGAGAATGGCAATAGCTCCGCTAACAAGTACGGCGCTGTAATTGACGTATTTTTCTTTCAGTTTGATTCCGACACCCAATAATCCCAATCCGGTCAGATAACCGAGAACAATTCTCACAAGCGGACTGATTAATTGATGCTCAATGGAATATTTCGCTCCGATTGCTACGCCGATAATTGTAATGACAATTCCGATTTTATTAATCAGGTTCTCGCCGATGAATTTTTCGAGATTGGATTTATTTATATTGAATTCCGTTTCAGGTAATTTTTCAAAAGCAGGCGGCGGCTCTGGCGTTGAAACTGTTTCCTGTTTTTCTACCGCTTGCTTTGTCTCCGCAGTTTCGTAAACATGTTCTTCTGTTTGAGAACTACCGGTTGGAGCAGATTTATAGAAATTTTTCAGGGAATTAAATTCATCCCTTAATTCGCGTATTTCGTTTGAAATATTATTTTGTTTACTTATCAATGAGGATAGTTTCTCTTCCAGTTCATTGATTTGGTCTTTTGTATCTGCCATGTGTTTAGTTTAATTTAAAGTCAAAAACAGCACATGACAAATTTAATCACTTTTCTAAAAAATCCGCGTTCTAATTCGTCTTTTTATAACTAACCACCGCCCAAGCATTCGAAACCACCGCAAACCCGCACAGCGCAATGATATTCGGAAAAACATCCCCAATCCCACTTCCCCTCAGGTAAACGCTACGCATGATTTCCATAAAATATTTCAGCGGATTAAAAATTGTTATGTTTTGTGCCCATTGAGGCATACTTCTTACAGGGGTAAAAAGCCCGCTCATCAACACAAGTATCATCATAAAGAAAAAGATAACGAACATGGCTTGTTGCATGGTATTCGAATAATTTGAAATAACAAGCCCAAATCCCGAAAGCGCCAACACATAGATAAGAGCGCTCACGCCAATAGTAAGCAAATTGCCCGCAGGGGTAAGTCCATAAACAAGCCACGCCAAAAGGAAACAGGAGGTAAGCACCACGAAACCGATTAGCCAGTAAGGAATCAGTTTAGCCAAAATAAAATTGAATTTACTTACAGGCGTAACATTTATCTGTTCTATTGTCCCTGCCTCCTTTTCGCTCACAATATTAAGCGCAGGCAAAAATCCCGAAATAATGGTCATAAGCATCACCATTAGCGCGGGAACCATAAACACTTTATACTGCATACGAGGATTAAACCTGTATTGCGGTACAACGCTGATAACAGGCATGGCGCTTACCTGACGAGAAGAGGAAATTCCCATTTCACCGCGTAATTCGTCTGCGAATGAAGAGACAATCATCGAAAGATAAGAGCTTCCGATAGAACCTTTCGTTCCGTTTACGGTATTTGCAGAGATAAGCACATGGGCGCGTCCTTCGCGTATAAGGTCGCGTTCAAAATTTTGGGGAATTTCCATAATGATGTCAGCTGTACCTTCTTCGATGCTTTCCATTGCCTGCGAATAAGTAGGCGCCGTACCTTTAAACACAAAATAGCCGGAAGCGGGCGCTTTCTGAACCAAACGAGCGGAATAAGGACTATGGTCATTGTCGACAACAACGAGATTGATATTTTTTGTCTCAAAATCGGCAGCCCAAGGTAAAATAAGCATCATCACGCACGGCATCACCAATACTAACTTCGGCAAGAACGCATTGCGTATGAATTGCTTGAACTCTTTTTCTATTAAATACTTTAGCATAGTGATTAGTTATTAGTGATAAGTGATAAAGTGATAAGTGATAAGGTGATGAGCGTTTTATCACTAATCACTTTATCACTTATCACTATAATCGGTGTTTAAATTTTTTCAAACTTATTGTTATCAAAACGAATGCCATTACAAGAAGTATGATTAACTCCTTCATGGCGTAAGAGATGCTGAGACCTTCGATCATTATCTTTTTTACGGCTGCAATATACCACCTTGCCGGAATAATGGACGAGATCCATTGTAACGGCAAAGGCATATTTTCGATGGGAAATATCATGCCCGAAAGTATCATCACCGGCATCATAAGCACCATACCCGATGCCAACATGGCTGCCACCTGCGTCTCTACAAGCGACGAAATGAGAAGTCCCAACGACAATGCGACCAATATGAACACCAGCGAAATAACAGCAAGCCAAAATATGCTTCCCGCAATAGGCACTCCCAAGACAAAAACCGAAAGCAGGAGTATGGTAATAAGGTTTACAGCCGACAGGGCAAAATAAGGCACTGCTTTAGCCAAAATAATCAACAACGGCTTCATCGGCGAAACGAGAAGCACCTCCATAGTACCCCGCTCTTTTTCCCTGACGATAGAAATAGAGGTCATCATGGCGCATATCAACATCAGAATCAACCCCAACACGCCGGGAACAAAATTATAGGCGCTTTTCATCTGCGGATTGTAAAGCAGCCTGACTTGCGGGATAATTTGAAGAGGTATATTTTTACCAGTCATTAATTCCTGCTGATAGGATGCAATGATGTTATTGGCATACCCAATCAATATGGTTGCTACATTGGGGTCGGTACCGTCTACAATAAGCTGAATGGAAGCCTTACCCGTATGAAGCAGGTTTTCATTGAATTTCTCTTCAAAAACCATGACGAGGTCTGCTTTGTTTTTTCGGAAAACGTCGTCTATATTTTCGGGATTATCAAGCCTCATCGAAAGAGAGAAATAACGGTTCGCGTCAAATTGATTGATAATACGTTGCGTCACAACATCGTTAGAAGGGTCAAAAACGGCAAGCCGCGCATTCCGTACTTCGGTGGATATGGCGAAACCGAAGAGTATTATTTGCACAATGGGCATTCCGAGCAAGATAAGTAGCGTTCGCTTATCCCGCAATATGTGGTAAAATTCTTTTTGTACAAATGACAGAAATTGATGCATTATTCTGAAAATTTATTATGTTGAAATTATGTCTCGACTCGTTTTGCACTACGCGCCAAATGGCTGAATACTTCATCCATACTCGACACGTTAAATTGTTGCTTCAAATTGTGCGGAGTATCTAACGCCTCTATTTTACCGTCAACCATAATTGATATGCGGTTACAATATTCCGCTTCATCCATGTAGTGCGTTGTTACAAAGACGGTTATCCCTCTACCAGCTGCGTCATATATCTGCTCCCAAAAACGGCGGCGGGTAGCAGGGTCGACGCCGCCCGTAGGTTCATCCAGAAAGACGATTTTCGGCTCATGAAATATGGATATTGAAAAAGCGAGCTTCTGCTTCCAACCCAATGGCAATGATTTTACAAGGGTATTTCGCTCATCTTCAAGTCCTAATGTCTGGAGCAAGGTGTCGGTTTTCGATGCTATTTCGTTGTCCTTCATGCCGTATATGCCTCCAAAAAGACGGATATTTTCCCATACCTTCAAATCTTCATAAAGAGAGAATTTCTGGCTCATATATCCGATATTTTTTTTCACTTTCTCAGGGTCGCGGGCAATGT